>Ga0302316_10000054_pt1 | contig 98234 bp, 96 predicted proteins | sample III_Palsa_N3_2_FD_200456 | JGI IMG/M metagenome (GOLD analysis project Ga0302316, IMG submission 200456) | Peat permafrost microbial communities from Stordalen Mire near Abisko, Sweden - III_Palsa_N3_2 | ecosystem: Environmental > Terrestrial > Soil > Palsa > Peat permafrost | place: Sweden...
TGTAGGGCACGGCGCACAGGTTGAGGTCGAAGGCGCTCAGCCGGTCGCTCGCCACGATCACCCGACGTCCGTCCGGCAGATCGTAGTTGTCGCGCACCTTGCCTTCGTAGTGGTTGGGAAGTTCGGGAAGGTCGGTCATGACGGTCTCTCTTGTGAGGTGGATGAGGTCGTCGACCGACAAGGTTTCGCCGCGGGCCAACTGCCGCCGCACCGCGATCAGCAATTCCAATCGGCGCGCGTCGTCCGCGATGCGAGCGCGAAGGGCCTGCTCCTGCAGCAGCAGGACCGCATCGAGGTCGGCCAGCTGGTCGCCGAGTAACTCCCCTACCCGCCTGAGCGGCAGGCCGAGGTGTTTCAGGGCGAGCACCTGGTGAAGACGAACCATCTGATCGGGTCCGTAGGTGCGCCATCCCGTGCCGGTGCGCACGGGCTTCACCAATCCGAGCGCCTCGTAGAGGCGCAAAGCCTTGGTGCTTACCTTAAGCCGGCGCGCGGTCTCGGCCGGGCTGAAGAAACGTGGCGGTTGGCTCACGAGCAATCCCTGTCTTCGACCCAGTCGTGTTTCGAGTTTGTCCCAGGGGCCGGGTCAAGAGGCTTTTTTACCTGCCGGCGTTCAAAAGCGTACGCGCAGGCCGCTGATCAGCAGGTCCACCATACGCCGTGTCAAATCGAAATCGTCCACGCTGGCCGGCGCACAAAGCCGCGCCACGGCGCTCCAGAGTTCCGCAGCCGATATGTTGGCGCGGATTTCGTCGCCGGCGCCTTCAGGCAAATTCCGCAACGACGGTACGAGGTGTCCCTCAAAATAGTCGCGCAGCTCGGCATAGGCAGGTTCGCTGGAATGCACGGCCGCCGCCAGCCCGCGCTTGGTGACGATCAAGTTGAGCAGGCGTCCTATCCAGTGCTGGAGCGCCTCGAAAGGCTCATAGTCCGCCGCGAGTATGGTGGCGGCGTCCGCGCACGCGTCCACCTCCCGGCGGAACACAGAAACGATGAGGTCGGAGCGCTTGGGAAGGCGCCGATAGAAGGCGCCGACGCCGACCCCCGCGCGATCGGCGATCGCCTTGATCGGCGCATCGACTGGCGGGGCTCGCCTCGGCCGATCTCGCCGCTTCGAGCGTCCTGACGCGTCGGTGGCTCGGATGGGGCCCCCTCGGGCCGGACCTCCTGACGGACTTGCGCAATATGGATTGGGCGGCGGCCAACGCCTATGATGCGGCATGAGCAAAGCCGTAATCCCCATTGGCGCGGACCACCGCGGATACGCCCTGAAGGCCCAGCTGATCAGCTGGCTGGAGCAAAACGGCTATGCGCCCAAGGACCTGGGCGCACACAGCCCGGAGCGTTGCAATGCGCTGGATTACGCCAAGGCGCTGGCGGCGGATTTGGATTCAAATCCGGTTCAATTTGGAATTCTGATTTGTGGTTCGGGTCAGGCGATGACCATGGCCGCCAATCGTTATCAGCATCTGCGCGCCGCGCTTTGCGGCAGCGTCGCGGCGGCTAAAGTCACGCGCGAGCATAACAACGCCAACGTGCTTGTGCTCGGCGCGGATTTCACCCCGCGGGACGAGGCGCCGAAAATCCTGCAGGCATTTTTGGATACAGAGTTCCTCGGCGGCAGATATGCGGAGCGCGTTGATGCGCTGACAAATTTGGGCGGCCTTTGAGCCAAAAAATCGTTCTAACCGCCTGATGCAATAGGTGTTGTATCCGGAACGCCATTAGACTGACTCGACAGCGCCGCCGCGGATTGTTGTTCGAACTGCGCCTGCAAGAAGGCGAGCTGAGAAGACGAAAAGCTCAGGGCCGCGCCATTCGAGTTGATCTGCATTGACTTGAACGGGGTCAATGTAAAGCCTTGAACGGCGCCGTCCTGGCCAAGGCCAACCGGTCCAAACGCGGGCGCCCCATTGGCGCCAGGAAGCGGGCCCGCCGCCGTGGTGGCGCCCGTGGGCACAGAACCGCTTAGCGTCCCAATGGCGACTGTCGGATAAAGGCCTGCGCTCATCTGAACCTTCGAAAAGCGGGTGCAAAACAATCGGCTAAGCTTCCTCTCGCCATGCAAGTTCGAGGCAAGCTGACGGAACCCCAAGGTGTTGAAATTTATATCTTCTCGGTCGTTCGACCAGAGCGGTGGGCAAATTCAGCCGGCGAGAAAATGCGCGGCGGCAATGTCTTCCGGGAAGCGGACATGACATTTATAAATAGCTGACTAGTTATATAGCGATATTCGTATATAATGGCCTCATGTCCCCGTTCGAAGCCCTCGCCGATCCTCACCGCCGCCAGATCCTGGACTTGCTGCGCGACGGCGAACACGCCGCTGGCGACCTAGTCGCCGCGCTGCCGCTCAGCCAGCCCGGGGCGTCCAAACACCTGCGCATCCTTCGCGACGCGGGCCTGGTGACGGTTCGCAAGGATGCCCAGCGGCGCATCTATCGCCTGGCGCCCGGACGCTTAGCCGAACTGGACGCCTGGTTGGCGCCTTATCGAAAATTCTGGTCGAGCCGATTGGACGCCCTCGAAGATCATTTGAACAAGGAGTCGTAAGCTCATGTTGGACGGTGAATTTGTGGCCGATGGCGCCGGCGGCGCCCTGTCGTTCGAGCGACGCCTGGCGCGTCCGGTCGAGAAGATCTGGGCCGGCCTGACAATCCCCGAGCGCGTCGCGGACTGGTGCGGCGGCGGCGCGGAGATCGACCTGCGGGTCGGCGGCGTGTTCCGCATCTTCTGGCCCGAGGGCATGGGCGTCATGAATGGCGTCATCACCGCGCTCGATCCACCGCGCCTGCTCGAATACAGCTGGCATGAGCCGACCGTAAAAGTGCACGCCTCCCGCGTCCGCTGGACCCTCGGCCCAGACGGCGACGGTTGCCGGCTCAAGCTCGAGCACATCTTCACCGAGGTCGACCGCATGAGCGTCACTGAATTCGCCGGCGGCTGGCACGACATCATCGAGCATGTGGTCAAGGCCAGCGACGGCGTGGCCACTGAGATGAATATGGAAGACTACAAGCTGCTCCAGGCCGGATACGCCGAGAAATTCGGGGTTTAGAGGCCCCCTACCCCGCGACCTCGAACCGCATGCCGTCGTAGCCAGGCTCGACGCCAGGCGGCAGTTCGTCGAGCAGCGTTTGATAGTCCAGGTCGATATGCATGTTGGTCAGGATGGCGCGCTCGGGCTTCAGCATGGCGATCCAGCCAAGCGTCTTTTCAAGATGGGAGTGGGTCGGGTGCGGGCGGCGGCGCAGGGCGTCGACGACGAAGACCTTCAAACCCTTCAGCGCTTCGATCGCCGGCGGTGGCAGCTCGACCACATCGGGGCAATAGGCCACGTCGCCGAACCGATAACCCACCGAACGAATGCCGCCATGATCGAGATCGAAGGTCGTCACCGGGATGGCGCCTGACGGACCAGCAACCGCCCAGGGCTGGCCGTGCGGCGGGATCAGATGTTCATCGCAAATGGGAGGATAGCCACCCTCCCCTTTGAAAATGTAGTTGAAACGGCGTGTCATCGTTTCCAGCGTGGCGACGTCCATATGGCAGGGGATGCGCTGCATGGCGCGCAGGGCGAAGGCGCGCACATCGTCGACGCCGTGGCTCTGGTCGGCGTGATCATGCGTGAACAGCACCGCATCCAACCGCTTGGCGCCGGCCGCCGCGGTCTGTTGGCGCAGCTCCGGCGAGGTGTCGACGATGGCCGTGGTCCAGGCCTCCGGACCCCCCTTGCCCGGCCGCCTGACCAGCATGGAGCAGCGCGTACGCGCGTTGCGCGGCTCGGCGGGATCGCAGTCGCCCCAGTTGCCGTCGGCGCGCGGCACGCCGCCGGAAGAGCCGCTGCCCAGGATGGTGAACTCGAGCGCGCCGCTCATGCCAAAACACTCATAAGCGCGGTATCCGGTCGAACAGGTTGAAGAAGGCGTCCTGCGTATAGGCTTCCGCGTCGGCCAGCGACCAGCCGCGGACCTCCGCCAGCTTGGCCAGCACATGCGGCAGGTAGGCCGGCTCGTTGCGGCGGCCGCGCATCGGCACGGGCGCCAGGTAGGGGCAGTCGGTCTCGACGATGATCCGGTCCGCCGGCATGTCGGCGATCACCGTCCGCACATCCTCGGCCGCCTTGAAGGTGGCGATGCCGGAGACGGAGAAGAAGGCGCCCAGCGCCGCCGCTCGCCGCGCCAGCTCGGGACCGCTGGTGTAGCAGTGCAGCAGCAGCTTGAATGGCCCCTTGGCGTGGGCCTCTTCCAGCATCTGCGTCATCACATCGTCAGCGTCTCTGGAATGGACCACCAGCGGCAGGCCGGTGTCCCGCGCGGCCTCTATGTGTGCGGCGAACACCCGCGCTTGAACCTCGCGCGGGCTGAGGTCGTAGAAGAAGTCCAGGCCGGTCTCGCCAATACCCACAACGCGGGGATGGGCGGCCAGCGTCACTAGCCGGGCGGCTGTGAGATTCTGATCGTCCTTGGCCTCGTGCGGGTGGGTGCCCACCGTGCACCAGATGTCGGCGTGGGCGTCGGCGATGGCGGCCACTTGGCCGAAGTTATCGGTCCGGTCGCAGATGGTCACCATCATCCCGACACCGGCGGCGCGGGCGCGGTCGATCACCGCCGCCTGGTCCTCGGCGAACTGGGGGCTGTGCAGGTTGACGTGGCTGTCGATCAGCATCAGCGGCCAGGTCCGGAGACAGCGCGCAGATCGGCCATGGCGGCCCACAGGGCGTCGGCGCGGTCCAGGTTCAGGCCCTCGACCTCGCCCGGCAGCTCATTCAGCCGCGTCCAGGTCTCCGCCCAGGCGGCGGCCGGTGGATCGCCATCAATGGCGTCGGCGGTCACGCGGCGATGAATCTGATCGGCCAATCGCTCCATCAGCAAGGAGAACCGGCTCATGCCTTCCGCGCCACGAAACCCATCGGCCAAGGCCTGAATGGCGCCGCGGTCCATGGTCGGCAGGGCGCGCAGCAGCTCCCGCGCGGCGTCGTCTGCCTCCAGCGCCTTGCGCGCCAGCAGCTCCAGGGCCTTACCCGGCGCATTGCCGGACATCCGCGCCAGCCGCAGTCGCTCCTCCGCGTTCAGGTCGGCGTGGCGGCCGAGAAAGTCAGCGACGGCGCCTTCCTGCCAGGGCGCGAACCGCAGCCGGCGGCAACGGGAGCGAATGGTGGGCAGCAGGCCGCCTGGAGCATGAGAGATCAAGAACAGGATTCCACGCTCGGGCGGCTCCTCAAGAGTCTTCAACAAGGCATTGGCGGCATTTGGATTCATGTCATCTACCGAATCCACGATCGCGACCCGATAGGGGGCGGACGCCGGCGCCTTGGAGAAGAACTCCGGCAGCTTTCTCGCCTCATCCACCGGGATCACCTTGCGCGGCTTGCCGCCCTCGACCTCGCGCTCCAGCACCATGATGTCCGGGTGCGAGCGCGCCGAAATCTGCCGGCTGACCGGATGGTCGGGCCGTGAGCCCAGCAGGCCGAACGCCGGATCGGGCGTAGCCCCCATCAGCCGCCGCGCGGCGCGAAAGGCGAAGGTGGCCTTGCCGACGCCTTCCGGCCCGGTCAGCAGCCAGGCGTGGTGCAGCCGGCCTCGCGCCTCGGCGTCTAGAAACGCCTGCTCCACCGCCTCGCCCTGCTCAAAGCCGAAGACGTCTCGGGGGTGCGGAATGTCGATGGTCTCAGCCACCGCGCGTCTCCGTCAGGCGCGGCTCTACAGCGGCCCAGACGCGGGCTTGGACGGTCTCGAGATCGCCATCGGCGTTTATCAGTCCACAGCGTCCAGGCTCGTCCGCGACGATGGCCAGATAGGCGGCGCGCAGCCGTTCGTGGAAGTCGCGGCCCTTGGATTCGAACCGCGCCTCGCCATCGCCCCGGGCGACCGCGCGCGCCAGGCCGGTGTTCACCGGCAGGTCGAACACCAGGGTCAGGTCCGGACGCACATCGCCGACCACGGCCTGTTCCAGCGCGGTGATCAGGCTGGTTGGCGCGCCGCCGCCGGCGCCCTGATAGGCGCGGGTGGAATCGAGGAAGCGGTCGCAGATCACCACCTCGCCCCGATCCAGCGCCGGGACGATGGTCCGCTCGATGTGGTCGCGGCGGGCGGCATACATCAAAAGCGTCTCGGAAACCGGAGACCAGCGGTCGGCCTCGCCGCGCACCAGCAGGGCGCGAATAGCCTCCGCCCCGACCGACCCGCCCGGCTCGCGGGTGAGGGTCACAGCACGGCCCGTCGCCCGCAGACGCTCAGCCAGCCGCCGCGCCTGGGTCGATTTGCCGGCGCCTTCGCCGCCCTCGAACGTAATGAAAAAGCCGCCGTTCACGGCGGTCACATTGGACGGTTCGCGGTCCGGCGCAAGGGCCGGCGCGCCTTCAATGTAGATCAGTAGGCGCCGATCACCCGCGCGTCGGCAAAGCCCATGGCCATCACCCGCGCCCGGGTTTCGCCGGCGGCCGAGGCGTCGGGGAAGGAGCCAACAACGACCCTATAGAGGGTGGCGCCATTCCGCTGTAACGGCACGATTTGCGCTGATCCCGCCCCGGCCAGCCGGGCGACGGCGCGATCGGCGCTCGACTGGGTGGCGAAGGCGCCGGCCTGGACCGAATAGCCGCCGCTTGCCGTGGGCATGCGATCCGCCACTGGCGTGCGCGTCATCTGCGCCGGAGGCGGCAGGACGCTGGCGGTGATGGGCTTGGCGAGCGGCGGGGAAGACGTCTCGGGCGGCCCGGCGTCCTCCTCGGCCATGGGATCGTCCCGCGGCGTCGGTTGAGGCTGATAGGCGGCCTGGACGGGCGCTGGCGCCGGCGCGGGATCGAGATCGTCAAAGGCGCCGCTGTAGGCGCGCGGCTGCGGCGCATAGGCCTCCGAGCGCGACGACGGCGGCGGCGTGTTGGATGCCATCATCAACCCAGGCGCGGTCAAGGGCGAGGCCATGGTGATGAAGCGGACGCGAACCTGGGTGGTGCCCCGGCGATCGAAGCCCAGCTGTTCGGCCGCGGCCTTGGACAGGTCGATCAGCCGCTCGCCGACGAACGGGCCGCGGTCGTTCACCCGCACCCGGATCGACCGGCCGTTCTGCAGATTGGTCACCTCGACGATGCAGGGCAGCGGCAGGGTCTTATGCGCGGCCGTGATCAGCGCTTCGTCATAGATCTCGCCGTCCGCCGTATGCCGGGCCTGGAAGGGATAGCCGTACCAGGACGCCGTGCCGACCTGATCGTAGGTCGGATCGGCGTGGGGGAAGTACCATTTGCCGGCCACCTGATAGGGTTTCTCGGTGCCGCGCAGCCGTCCCGACGGCGCGCCACCCTCGCCCTGCGGCGCTGCTCGCGCGATTTGAGATTGGCGCGTCGGCGCGGTGGAAAGGCTCATGCCGGTGCTGGCGCAGGCGGTCGCTGTCCCGCCGAGCAGCAGGATCAAGGCCAGGTTGCGTCCTGTCCGCACGCCGTTTTGGCGCGCCCATCCGACGGCCATACGCCCGCCCTCCGACAAAGATCAGACGCGAGGTTGCGGGAATTACGGTGAAGGGCGGGTTTACAGGGAGGGTTAACAAAGCTCGCGAAGGGCGATTGCATTCCATCTTGGCGGCCCATCTTGGCGGGAGGGCGCAAACTTGGTTCAAGGGAGGCATGATCGAGACCGAACGCCTGATCCTGCGCCGCCACATCGAAGCCGATTACGAGGCCTCGTGCGCCATATGGGCCGACCCTGATGTGGTGCGGCACATCAGCGGCGTCCCCTCTACGCGGGAACAGACCTGGCATCGTCTGCTGCGCGCCGCCGGCATGTGGGTCATGAAGGGCTATGGCCCCTTCGCCGTCGTCGAGAAGGCCACCGGCCGCCTGCTGGGCGAAGTGGGCCATCATGACTTCCATCGCGGCCTGGGCGAGGCCTTCGACCCCTATCCCGAGGCCGGCTGGGTGCTGGGCAGCCACGCCCACGGCAAGGGTTTCGCCACCGAGGCGGTCGCGTCCATGCACAGATGGTTCGACGAGACCCGGCCGGAGACCCGCACGGTCTGCATCATCAGCCCGGACAATCCCGCCTCGCTGAGGGTGGCCGAAAAGGTCGGCTATCGGCCGTTCGGGCGCATGGACTACAACGGCGAGGTCATCATGCTGGAGCGGATGCGGCCGGCCTCCTAAACCGCCCCATCCATCGGAGAACCACGATGCGAACGCCCCTGCCCCAGGCCGGCGCCCCTTGGGCCGAGCTCAAGCCGCTCATGGTGGACTATGCCCAGGGCGACGTGCGCTGGCGTGACGGCAAGACCGCCGTCTATGTGTTCAACGCCGGCCCCGACGTCGAACAGGTGCAGAAGGAGGCCTACGCCCTCTTCCAGTCCGAGAACGGTCTGGGCCCCGTTGCCTTCCCCAGCCTGAAGCGGATGGAGGCGGAGGTGGTGGGCTTTGGCCTGTCGCTGCTGAATGGGCCGGACGAGGCGGTGGGGACCATCACCTCCGGCGGCACCGATTCCATCACCATGGCGATGAAGGCCGCCCGCGACTACGCCCGCAAGGAACGGGGCGTGGCCGGCCCGCTCAATATCGTCCTGCCCCGCTCCGCCCACCCCGCCTTCGACAAGGCCGCGGCCGTGATGGAGATCGAGGTGCGGCGCATACCCCTGCGCGACTTCCTGGCCGACCCGCAGGCCATGGCCGAGGCCGCCGACGCCGCCACCATCATGATCGTCGGTTCCGCACCCTGTTTCCCCTATGGCCTGATCGATCCCATCGGCGCCCTGTCGGACCTAGCCCTGTCGCGCGACCTTTGGTTGCACGTGGACGCCTGCGTTGGCGGCTATATCGCCCCCTTCGTGCGGATGAACGGCGGCGATGTCCCTCCGTTCGATTTCGAGCTGCCCGGCGTGCGCTCCATGTCCGCCGACCTGCACAAATACGGCTACTGCGCCAAGGGCGCCTCGACGGTCTTCTTCCGCTCAGCCGCCCTGCAGGCCTTCATGGTGTTCGACTTCAAGGACTGGCCCGGCGGACGGATGGTCACCCCCACCCTCGCCGGCACCCGGCCCGGCGGCGCCATCTCGGCGGCCTGGGCGGTGATGAATTTTCTGGGAGTCGATGGCTACCGCGCCAAACAGGGTCTGGTGACCGGCGCGCGGGAGCGGATCGAGGCCGGCGTTACGGCCCTGGGCTTCCAGGTTCTGGGCCGGCCGCAACTCGGCATCACCGCCTTCCGCCACGAGACGGTGAACGCCATGGCCATCTGGGCCAAGCTGCGCGAGCGCGGCTGGTTCACCAGCGTCGCCACCGAGCCGCCCGCCCTGCACCTGATGCTGTCGCCCTTCCACGCCGAGGTGGCGGACACCTACCTCGCCGACCTGGCGTGGGCGCTGGATGCGGCGCGCACGGCGCAGCCGGTGGTGGCCGAGGCGCGCTACTGAAGATCATCCGTTTGCAGACTGGAGCCCGCCCCATCGGCCTGATATGAGCCGCCCAACGGACGGGTGGCCGAGTGGTTTAAGGCAGCGGTCTTGAAAACCGCCGTGGGTGTGAGCCCACCGTGGGTTCGAATCCCACCCCGTCCGCCAATCCCGTTTCGCGGCGTGCCCGATTATCCCGGCCCGCCGCGCCCAAATCCATCGGGCGTCGATGGCGTTCAGCGGCCCGACGTGGCATTGAAATCGGCATCAAATGATGACAACGTCAATGCCGGATGCGGAGGTTCAAAAATGCGAACGACGCTGGCGCTGGATGACGAACTGGTGGCCAAGGCTCAGGCTTTCACTGGCCTGAAAGAAAAGTCCAGCCTGGTCCGCGAGGCGCTCAAGGCCCTCATCGAGCGGGAAAGCGCGCGGCGGTTGGCCCTGCTTGGCGGCAGCGAGCCTGAATTGAAGGCGCCTCCGCGTCGGCGGCCAACCTCGGCGTGATCCTGGTCGATACGTCTGTCTGGGTCGACCACATGCGTGCGGGCGACAAGGCGCTCGCCGCGCTGCTCGATGCCGGAGCGGTCCTGATCCATCCATTTGTCATCGGTGAACTGGCTTTGGGTAACTTGCGTCAGCGCGAAATCGTGCTGAGCGCGTTGTCGGATTTGCCGGCGGCGAACGTCGCCACCGAGGCCGAGGTTCTGCATTTCATCGACCAACATGAGTTGTCCGGGCGCGGTGTCGGATATGTCGACGCCCACCTGCTCGCCGCTGTAAAATTAACCCCGTCATCGGAATTGTGGACGAATGACAAGAGACTGCACGGTGTTGCCGATCACTTGGGACTGGCGCTCGCGCCCTCGCGGCGCGCCGGATCATAGCCGTTGTTCATAGCGGCGCTCGTCGCGAGACCGGCAGGCAATCGGCGCCGCCGGCCCGCCGAGCCGGTTCAGGCGAAGGCCCGTGACCTTCGGTTCGCGCGCGGTTGCCGGCTGGGCCCGCCCTGCCGCCCGTTATGAGCCGCCCAACGGACGGGTGGCCGAGTGGTTTAAGGCAACGGTCTTGAAAACCGCCGTGGGTTCGAATCCCACCCCGTCCGCCATCCATCGACTTCGCCAACGTTGTTCCCGAAATGTTCTTGCGTGACGCTCTGCGCGCATTTATCGTCCAGTTCGCTTATTGGCGAGCCGACCATGCTGAGGCGTCAGGTAAGCTTCTGGCGCTTCTGATCAGGCTGCTAGGAGAGCGCCGGCGTCGTTAGAACTGCACCATCATCCGAACTGCACCTGCTCAGGCGCCCCAAAGCCGATTACCAGTCGCCTTTCCCCCGGCGCCGGATCATTGTGCGTTTGGACTCCGTCGCGCGTTCTGGCTTCGCGGCGCTTGTGGCTGACCCTTATGGCTGGCTAGGAAGAAGCCGTCGCCGCCATGGAGGCCGTACTGTCGGTCATCGCCGCCCTTAATCACGTCACGCGCTACCGCTATGACGAGCCCGTGGAGCTCAGCCCGCACATCGTGCGGCTGCGTCCGGCCGCCCATTGCCGCACGCGCATCCCCAGCTATTCGCTGAAGATCAAGCCGGCCAACCACTTTATCAACTGGCAGCAGGATCCGCACGGCAACTGGCTGGCGCGGCTGGTGTTTCCGGAGCGGACCACCGAGCTGGAGATCGCCGTCGACCTGACCGCCGAGATGTCGGTGATCAACCCGTTCGACTTCTTCGTCGAGCCCTACGCCGAAGTCCTGCCCTTCGCCTATCCCGACGACCTGATGCTCGATCTCGCTGCCTACCGCGACGTCGACGAGGATGGGCCGCTGCTGCGGTCCTTCGTCGGCAAGCTGAAGCCCAACGGCAAGCGCACGGTCGACTTCCTGGTCGGGTTGAACGCCGAGGTCCAGCAGGCGGTCCGCTATGTGGTGCGGATGGAGGCCGGGGTGCAGACGCCGGACGAGACGCTGATGCTGGGCTCCGGCTCCTGCCGCGACAGCGCCTGGCTGCTGGTGCAGATCGCCCGCAAACTGGGCCTGCCGGCGCGGTTTGTGTCCGGTTATCTGATCCAGCTGAAGGCCGACATCGATCCGATCCAGGGACCGATCGGCACCCAGACCGACTTCACCGACCTGCACGCCTGGGCGGAAATCTATCTTCCGGGCGCCGGCTGGATCGGCTTCGATGTCACCTCCGGCCTGCTGTGCGGCGAGGGTCACCTGCCGTTGGCGGCCTCGCCCCACTACCGCTCCTCCGCGCCCATCACCGGCGCCGTCACGGGCGCCGCGGCGCAAGCCAGCCATTTCGACTTCTCGATGGAGGTGACGCGGCTGGTCGATCCGATCCGCATCACCAAGCCATTTCAGGACCCGGAATGGGAGGCGCTGGACCGGCTGGGCGACCGCATCGAGCAGGACCTGCAGAGCCAGGATGTGCGCCTGACCCTCGGCGGCGAGCCGACCTTCGTCTCCATCGATGATTTTGAAGCTGCCGAGTGGAACACCGCGGCCTCCGGCCCGACCAAACCGGTGATGTCGCGCGAGTTGATCCAGCGCCTGCGGACCCGGTTCGGCGCCGGCGGCCTGCTGCATTTCGGCCAGGGCAAATGGTATCCCGGCGAGCCCCTGCCCCGCTGGGCCCTGGGCCTGTTCTGGCGCAAGGACGGCCGGCCGGTCTGGCGCGGCACGGACCCTGAGGGTGAGCCGAAGGCCACATCGGATGACGCCCTGGCGCTGCTGACCCGTTTGGCGACCCGGCTCGGCCTCGATCCTGACTATATCCTGCCGGCGCGGGAAGACCCGCTGCACTGGATCAAGTCCGAGGCCGATCTGCCTGATAACGTTGAGATCACCGACGCGGCGCTGGACGACGCCGAGGCGCGGACGGGCCTTGCGAAGGCCATGACCGGCGGCCTGTCCAAGCCAGTCGGTTATGTGCTGCCGATCCGCCGGCCGCTGACCAAGGCGGAAGGTGACGACTGGCTTAGCGAAACCTGGCGGTTCAAGCGCCGAGGCCTGTTCCTGGCGCCGGGCGACTCTCCCGTCGGCCTGCGCCTGCCGCTGGCCTCGCTGCCGGAGCTGAAGCCGAAGGACTATCCCTACATCACCCCGGTCGACCCTTATGAGGATCGCGGGGCGCTGCCGAACTATGAGGCCATCCTGCGGGTGAAGGCTTTGGGCGGCGCACCGGCGCCGAAGAAGAAGACCGCCAAATCGCCGCCGGTGCGCACCGCGCTGACGGCCGAGGCGCGCGAGGGCTTCGTCTACATCTTCATGCCGCCGGTCGCGCGTCTGGAGGAGTATCTTGAGTTGGTCGCGCAGCTGGAGGCCGCCGCCGAGGGGCTGCCGCTGCGGATCGAGGGCTATACGCCGCCGGACGACGTGCGCCTGGGCGTACTCAAGGTGACGCCCGACCCCGGGGTGATCGAGGTCAATGTCCAGCCGGCAGCGACCTGGCGGGAGTCGGTGGAGATTACGACAGGCGTCTATGACGACGCCCGCGCCCTCCGCCTGGGCGCCGACAAGTTCATGATCGACGGCCGCCACACCGGCACCGGCGGCGGCGCCCACGTGGTGGTCGGCGGATCGAGCCCGGCCAACTCGCCCTTCCTGCGCCGGCCCGACGTGCTGAAGAGCCTGCTGCTCTACTGGCAGCGCCACCCCGCCCTGTCTTACCTGTTCTCCGGCCTGTTCGTCGGCCCCACCAGCCAGGCGCCCCGGATCGACGAGGCGCGCCACGACAGCCTCTATGAGCTGGATATCGCCCTAGGCATGATCTCCCCGCCGGGCGACGGCGAGACGCCGGCGCCCTGGCTGATCGACCGGCTGCTGCGCAATCTGCTGGTCGATGTGGCGGGCAATACCCACCGCACCGAGATCTGCATCGACAAGCTCTACTCCCCTGACGGCTCGGCCGGCCGGCTGGGCCTGCTCGAATTCCGCGGCTTCGAGATGCCGCCGGATGCGCGCATGAGCCTGGCGCAGCAGCTGATCTTGCGCGGACTGATCGCCTGGTTCTGGCGCGACCCGCAGGCCGGCCGCACCGTGCGTTGGGGCACGGCGTTGCACGACCGCTTCATGCTGCCGCATTTCGTCTGGGCCGACTTCCTGGAAGTCATCCAGGACTTGAACCACGCCGGCTATGCCTTTGACCCGCAATGGTATCAGGCCCAGTACGAGTTCCGCTTTCCCGTCCACGGCGCCGTTCGATACGGCGGCGTCGGCCTGGAGCTGCGCCATGCGCTGGAGCCCTGGCATGTCATGGGCGAGGAGACCACGGGCGGCGGCACGGTGCGGTTCGTGGATTCCTCGGTGGAGCGGCTGCAGGTCCTGGCGAGCGGTTTCAGTCCCGAACACCACGCCATCACCTGCAACGGCCGCGTCCTGCCGATGACGGCGACGGGCGTATCTATGGAGGCGGTGGCCGGGCTTCGCTACAAGGCCTGGAAGCTGCCCAGCGGCCTTCACCCGACCCTGCCGGTGAATGCGCCCCTGACCTTCGACATCGTCGATCGCTGGAACAGCCGCTCGCTGGGCGGCTGCGTCTATCACGTCGCCCACCCGGGCGGTCGCAACTATGATACCTTCCCGGTCAATTCCTATGAGGCGCAGGCGCGTCGCCAGGCGCGGTTCGAAGAACATGGGCATAGTCCGGGCGTGATGACGCTTCATCCTGAAGACGGATCGCGGGAGTTCCCGCTGACGCTGGACCTTAGGACGCCGCATGGCTGATCGTTCGGCGGCGGCGCGGCGACGCGAGGACCTGGACGCGGAGGCTGCCGCGCGGCTGAGCGGCTGGCTGCGCGGCTATCGGCCTTTCCCGGGCATTCCGGACGAGCTGTTCGACGCCATGGGCAGCCCACGCGACCACTGGATGCAGTTCCTCGGCGACTTCGCCGAATATCCCGAGGGCGAGTTCGACAGCCGCTTCAGCCTGGCCACCCGGCATATCCGCGATACCGGTGTCACCTACCGGGTCTACGGCGAGGAGACTGAGCGAAGCTGGCCGCTGAACCCGCTACCGCTACTGCTCTCCGAAGGCGACTGGACTCAGATCGCCGCCGGGGTTGAGCAGCGCGCCAACCTGATGGAAGCGGTCTTGCAGGACCTCTATGGCGACGCCAACCTGCTGGCCGAGGGCGCCCTGCCCGCGGCGGCTGTGACCGGCAGCCCGGAGTTCCTGCGCGCCATGCGCGGGATCAAGCCGCCGGGCGGCCGGCATCTGCAGATTTACGCCGCCGACCTCGGCCGAGGTCCGGACGGGCGCTGGTGGGTGCTGGACGACCGCGCCCAGGCGCCGTCGGGCGCCGGCTATGCGCTCGAGAACCGACTGGTGCTCGCGCGGGCCTATCCCAACCTCTACAACGCCATGAACGTCGAGCGCCTGGCGCCCTTCTTTGACGGCCTGCGTCGGGGCTTGGCCTCGGCGGCGGGGAGAACCGACCCGCGCATCTGCCTGCTGACCCCCGGCCCGTTCAGCGAGACCTATTTCGAACAGGCGCATCTGGCCCGCTATCTCGGCTTCCTGCTGGTCGAGGGCGACGACCTGGTCGTGCGCGACGGCCGCGTCTACATCCGAACCATCGCCGGCCTGAAACGCGCCGACGTGTTGTGGCGTAGGGTCGATGCGGATTTCATCGATCCACTGGAGCTGAACGCCTCGTCGCACCTTGGCGTGCCTGGCCTGGTGGAGGCGATCCGTGGCGGCGAGGTCGCGGTGCTGAACATGCCGGGCTCCGGCGTCCTGGAATCCAAGGCGCTTTTGGGCTTCCTGCCAAAGCTTTGCCGCAGATTGCTGGGCGAAGACCTGAAGATGCCCAATGTCGCCACCTGGTGGTGCGGGCAGCAGCAGGAACGAGAGTTGGTGCAGTCACGGCTCGACAGCCTGGCCATCGCGCCTGCCTTCGATGGCATGGGGCCGGACGGTGTCTCGACCCGGGCCCGGGTGATCGGCGATCTGTCCGCCTCCGAGCGCTGCGCCTTCATGCAGCGGTTCGAGGATCGGCCCGGAGATTTCGTTGGCCAGGAAGTGGTTCGCTTGTCCACGACCCCGGTCCTGCACGAGGGCCGGCTGGAGGCCGCGCCCTTTGTGCTGCGGGTCTATGCGACGGCGACGCCGGAGGGGATGAAGATCATGCCCGGCGGCTTCTGCCGCACCTCCGATATGCCCGACGTGCGCGCCATCTCCATGGGTGATCATGCCCGCTCGGCCGACGTCTGGGTGCTGTCCGAGGCGCCGGTGGAGCGGGTCAGCCTGATGGCCAACCGCGACGACGTCACCGTGCGCCGCATTCTCGGGCATTTGCCGAGCCGGGCTGCAGACAACCTGTTCTGGCTGGGCCGCTATCTCGAACGCGCCGAGGCCACTTTGCGGCTGGCCCGCAGCCTCTGCACCAGCCTGATGGATTCCGACGCGGCCCTGCATAGCACCGGCGAGACGCTCGGCAAGCTGCAGGACTTGCTGGTCGGCTGGGATGCACTGGATGAGGAATCCGGCGACCTGCGCGCCGTCGAGGCCGCCCGCAAGACCCTGCTCGACCGTGAAGCGGCCGGCTCAGTGATCCGACTTGTCCGCGCCTCCCGCCGGACCGCCTCCAGCATGCGCGAGCGGCTGTCGCCGGACTTCTGGACCCTGCTGGTCAATCTGGAGAACCGCCTCATGGAGCCGGCCCAGGACCCCTTGTCCGAGGCCGGCGTGCTGCAACAGGTGGAGACGGCGCTACAGATTCTCGCCGCCCTATCGGGCCTGGCGCAGGAGAATATGAACCGTGGCGTCGGCTGGCGCTTCCTGGACATGGGCCGGCGCATCGAGCGCGGCGTCAACACCTGCCGTCTCGCGCGCGCCCTGGCCGACGAGGACGCCACCCTCGACGACCTCGACCTGCTGCTCGACCTCGCCGACAGCCAGATCACCTATCGTGCGCGCTATCTGGTCGGCCTGGCCCTGAGGCCGGTAAGAGATATGGTGATGCTCGACCCCTTCAACACCCGCTCGGCGGCTTTCCAGGTCATGGCCCTGAAGGACCATCTGGCCGCCCTGCCCTCGCTGCTGGACGACGGCATTCTGGAGGCGCCCAATCGGATCGTCCTGCCGCTGGCGACGCGGCTGGAAACGGCCGACGCGGGCGACTTCGGCGTCGACGACATGCGCGAGGTCGAGAGCACCTTGGCGACCCTGTCCGGCGCGATCGCTGACCGCTACTTCCTGCAAGGCGCCAATGCGGTGCCGACGGCCAAGCTGGCGGCCCTGGCGTGATCTATACCGTCCGTCACCGCACCACCTATACGTACGATTCCACCCTGACCTTCGCCCGCTGTGTCCTGCGTCTGACGCCGCAGTCCAACGAGGTTCAGACGCTGTTCGAGAGCGACATCGTCGTCGTTCCGACACCGACGCAGCGCTCCAGCCGGATCGGGCCGTTCGGTGAGGAGACTGTCTTCGTCACCATCGAAGAGCCGCACGACGAGCTGGTGATCGAATCCCGTTCCAGGGTCGAGGTTCATCCGCCCAGCGCCGATCAGAACGCTCCCGGCCCCACCTGGGAGACGGTGCGCGCGGAAAGCTTCAAGACGGGCGATATCGGCGCGCAGAGCCCCGCGTCCTTCATCTATCCCACGGCGCGCACGCCGATCCTGGCCGAGATCACCGCCTACGCTCGCGAGAGTTTTGTAGCCGGCGCCGCCATCGTCACCGCAACAGACGCCCTGATGCGGCGCATCCACGACGAGTTCGACTACGACCCCACGGCCACCGATGTGACCACGCCGATCGGCGAAGCCTTCGCGGCCAAGGCCGGGGTCTGCCAGGACTTCGCCCATATCATGATCGCCGCCGTTCGCGGGCTCGGCCTGCCCGCCGCCTATGTGAGCGGCTATCTGCGCACCATTCCGCCGCCGGGAAAGCCGCGCCTGGCCGGCGCGGACGCGACCCACGCCTGGGTGTCCGTTTGGTGCGGCGCGGACCTCGGCTGGGTTGGGTTCGATCCCACCAATGCGATCCGCTCCGGCGAGGATCACATCACCCTGGCCGTCGGCCGCGACTATGGCGACGTGGCGCCGGTGGACTGCATCATGTTGTCCGCCGGCGAGCAGACCTTGAAGGTCGAGGTCGACGTCGTCCCCGATGGCGAGCCCATGCCGACCGTGGTCCATCCGCTGTTCCCGGACAAGGTCCCGGCCTGATGGCGAACATCCTGGCCTGCCACGCCCATCCGGACGATATCGAGACCCTCGCGGCGGGGACCCTGGCCCTGCTCGCCAGCCTGGGGCACCAGATCAGCATCGTCACCGCGACCGGCGGCGGCTGTGGCTCCGAACAGTATTCGCTCGAGGAAACCTCACGCACCCGTCAGGGCGAGGCGGCCGAGGCGGCGGGCCTCATCGGCGCCCACTATCGTTGCGCCGGCCTGCCCGATCTCAGCGTCTTCAACGACGATCCCTCGCGTCGCTGCATGACCGAGATGATCCGTTGGTCTTGCGCCGACATCGTCCTGGCGCCGTCGCCGGTGGACTACCATCCCGACCATGAGGCGGTGAGCATCCTGGTGCGCGACGCCTGTTTCGCCTCCACCGTCCCCAACTATGCTGCCGGCGAGGCTAAGCCCCTGGCGGCCATCCCGCACCTCTATTGGATCGATCCCATCGGCGGCCGCGACCGCGAAGGCAAACGCATCCAGCCGGACTTCGGCGTCGACATCACCCCCTGGATCGAGACCAAGAGCCAGATGCTGCTGTGTCATGAGAGCCAGCACGCCTGGGTCGCCAAACAGCATGGCGAGGCCGACTATCTGGAGTCCATGCGCGGCTTCTCGGCGCGCCAGGGCCGCATGTTCGGGACGGCGTTCGCCGAAGGCTTCCGGCAGTACCGGAATACGCCCTACCCCCGCACGCCCAGGCTTCAGGAGCTGTTGGGTGATGCAGCGAAAGACTGGCCGCAGCCCACCGCGTCAGGCTAGGAAGCTTCCCAACAACCAAACGGGAGCGACACGGCCATGGCGATTTCACTCTACGACCTGACGGTGCCCACCTATCAACAGACCTTGGCGGGCCTCGCCGGCGTGCTGGACCGGGGCCTCTCGCACTTCCAGGATAACAACATCGATCCCAACGCCATCGTCGAAGAGCGTCTCTTCGCCGACATGTTGCCGTTCAAGTTTCAGGTCTGGGCCGTGGCGCATCATTCGATCGACGTGATCGAGGGGTTGAAGACCGGCCGCTTCGGACCGCCGTCGGCCATGGGCGACCTGGACTATGCCGGCCTGCAGAAGGTGATCGCCGACACCCGCGAAGCCCTCGCCAAGCTTACGCCCGAGGCGGTCAACCGCTTCGAGGGCGCGGATATCGTCTTCGAGATTGGGACCTTCAAGCTGCCGTTCACGGCGGAGCAGTTCGTGCTGTCCTTCTCCCTGCCCAATTTCCATTTCCACGCCACCACCGCCTACGACATGCTGCGCATGAAGGGCGTGCCGCTGGGCAAGCGCGACTATATGGGCCCGATGCGGCTGAAGGCTTAGGGGCGTTTCGCGTCCTTCGAGGCCTCGCTAGGCGAGGCGCCTCAGGATGAGGAACTGTGTTGGCTTTCACCAAACATCCTCATCCTGAGGTGCGAGGCGCCGCCGAGCCTCGAAGGACGCAAACGCGTCAGAGCCCCTTGTTCGGGTTGATCAGATACTTCTCGCCGGTGGCCTTCTTGTTGTAGCGGGCGATGACGTCCGGCTTCAGCACGTCGGCCAGGGAGATTTCCGCGGTGTAGTGGCTGGCGAAGGTGGTCTTCAGTTCTGCCGCGACCCGCGCGCGCAGTTCCCCGGCCTTGGCGGCGCCGACCTTGATCAGGAAGGGCGTCAGCAAGAAGCCGCCGAGGCCCCAGGACATGCCGAAGGCGCGATTCAGCTCGGTCGGGCCGGTGTCCAGGCCGCCATAGATGTAGACCTGCTTATAGGTGGTCGAGCCATAGCGGCTGTAGCTGGTCGCCGTCTTGTTGGCGGCGATCTCCATGCCGGTCAGGAGTTGCCCGGCCAACTTGCCGCCGCCGATGGCGTCGAACGCCAGGGTGGCGCCGGTGGCGACCAGGGCCTCGACCAGCTGTTCCATGAAGTTGGGCGAGGAGGTGTCGACCACGTATTTGGCGCCGATGTCGGTAAGGATCTTCGCCTGTTCGTCGCTGCGGACGATGTTCACCAGATCAACGCCGTCCTTGATGCAGATCTTGTTGAGCATCTGGCCGAGGTTCGAGGCCGCCGCGGTGTGCACCAGGGCCTTGTGGCCCTCCATGCGCATGGTCTCGACCATGGCCAGGGCGGTCAGCGGATTGACGAAGCAAGAGGCCGCGTCGGCCGGCGTCGCATCCGCGCCGACCACCAGACAGTCCTGCACCCGCACGGTGCGGTACTGACCATACATGGCGCCGCCGAGCACGCCCACGGTCTTGCCAAGCAGGGCCTGGGCCTCGTCTGACGAGCCGGCCTTGATCACAACGCCGCCGCCTTCGTTGCCCACCGGCAGCGATTGGTCGACCCGCGCGGCCATGGCGCGCATGAACTGCGGCGGGACCGGCGCGGTCAGGACGCCATTGGACAGGACGGCGCGGCTCAGGTCCGCGGGGCCGAGCAGCAAGCCGAGGTCGGAGGGATTGAGCGGCGAGGCGTCGATGCGAACGACCACCTCATTCTCGCCGGGCTCGGGGGTCGGTATCTTGACCAGCGACAGTTCCAACTCGCCGCTCGCCTTGACGATAGACCTCAGCTGCAGGCCTTCGGCTTCGATGCTCATAGACGTTCTCCCCAATTTAAATGATCGTTTGAATTCCGACCATGATGTCGGGGCTTACCCTGGCCGATGCAAGAGCGCCATCGTTCGGTGATGGCGACTATGTCTCCACCCGCTCCGTCGCCGCGTCGAACCGAGCCCACATCGGGCGGCAATCGATCATGGAGCCTTCATCCATCGACTTGTCGATCGCCATCACCGTGAGGCCGGCGACCAGGCTGTCGTGCGGGGTCACCGGGAAGCGGGCGCCCTCCTCCAGCGTCGCCTTCAAATCCAGGGCCATGGCCTGGTCGGCGCCATTGTGGTTGTCGTCGGTGAGGTTGCCGAACTCGATCCTCTCGGGCCGGCCCTTGTCCATGGTCCCGCGGAACAGCAGCCGGTTGCGGACCAGATCGGCCAGCAGGGTGCCGTCCGTACCGGCGATATACCAGCGCCGCTCCTGCAGCGAGACATGGCTGTTGGCGTGGAAGGAGAGCCTGATCTGGTTCTCGTATTCGACGATGGCGACCTGGTGGTCGGTGACGTCCATGTCGGAGTGGAAGGCGTCATTGGCGCCGCTCCAACCGGCGTCACGCAGGGCATAGGCCGGTGAGCCGTCCGAATACTGGGTCGGTGGATTGACGCGGCCTTCATGGAAGATACGCCGGCCGCCGAAGCTGGCCACCTTGGCCGGCCGCGCGCCCGCCAGCCGTCCGAAGATATCGAAGTCGTGGCAGACCTTGTCGAGCAGGTAGGAGCCGCCCCATGCCTGCTTGCGCCGCCAGTTGCGCGCCAGATAGCCGCCGTGTTCGGGATGCAGGTGTTCGGTGGCGTCGATGGAGATGACCTCGCCCAGGGCGCCGGAATCGATCCGGCCGATCACCTCGCGCACGATCGGCATGGAGCGCATGACCAGGCCAACGAACAGCGGCGGGGTGGTCTTCTGAGCCAGCCGGCGGGCCAGGGACAGGGTCTCGTCCTCCGTCCGCACGATCGGCTTTTCGGTAAAGATCGGACAGCCGGCCTCGAAGGCCATGGTCAGGTGTTCGAGGTGCAGGTGGTTGGGAGAGGCGATCATCAGCAGATCGAACGGCCCGCGCCGCAACAGGTCCGGCACATTGGCGCAGGACGCGCCCATCGGGATTCCGAAGCCGGCCATGATCGGCTCGCCCACGGGCGCCGGATCGACATAGCCCACCACGTCGAAACTCCAGCCCACCTCCTTCATCGCGCCGAGCACGTGGGCGATGCGCTGGCCAAGGCCGATGACGCCGATACGATGGTGTTTCATGAATCCTCCCTGCGCCGGGACCCTAGTGCAGGTTGGACTCGGAGGAAAAGACCTAGCTGTGCGGGACCTTGGCCAGGTCGGTGTCGATCTTGGCCAACACGTCCGGCGTCAATTCCGGCGCATAGGGCGCGATGAACACCAGGGTGTAGACCCTGCCCTTCCTGATATCCGGGCTGCCGGCCACGTCGGGAATCCACTTCATGAGCACGGCCTTGGTCGCCGGATTGTCCAGCAGGTCGCCGATATCGGTGTTGGCGCAGGAATAGGCGGGCGTTGTCGCCGCAGGCGGTGTGTCTGTCTGAGCGAATGCGGCCGATCCGACGGCCAAGGCGCCTGCAAATCCGAGAGCGATCGATCTGATCACGGGACTTCCCTTTGCATCCTCGACGGGTCTTGATCGCAGACCGGCCAAGCAACCGTCACCACCAACTTTCTCGATAAATCGGAAGATGGCAATCCGTTCCATACCCGAGCACTTATGTCAGTTTCCTACTCCGCCGGCCTAGCTTTCGATCGCCGCAACCCCTTGCCGCAACGGCCTTCAGGGGTTTTTCGCCGTGGATGAACGGCGATTACTCAGCTACAATTATACCCAAGCAAAGAACGGGGAGACGAGACGATGGCCGACGGCGAAGCCCTCAATTCCGACGATGTCGCGGGCGCGGCGCCTGCTGACCAAGGCTTGGGTTTCGACCCCGACGCCCTGCGCGCCAAGTACCGCGCCGAACGCGACAAGCGGCTGCGCCAGGACGGCAACCAGCAGTATCAGGAGATCAAGGGTGAGTTCGCCCACTACCTCGACGATCCTTATGTCGAGCCGGGCTTCACCCGCGCGCCGCTGACCGACGAGGTCGAGGTGGTGGTGATCGGCGGCGGCTTCGGCGGTTTGCTTGCGGGCGCCCGGCTGCGCGAAGCGGGCGTCAAGGACATCCGCATGATCGAGAAAGGCGGCGACTTCGGCGGCACCTGGTACTGGAACCGCTACCCCGGCGCGGCCTGCGATATCGAAAGCTACGTCTATCTGCCGCTGCTGGAAGAGCTCGGCTATGTGCCGGTGGAGAAGTACACCCGCGCGCCGGAAATCCTGAAGCACAGCCGCGCCATCGGCGAGCATTTCCACCTTTATGACGATGTCTGTTTCCAGACGGAGGTCACGGAGGTGCGCTGGGACGAGGCCATCTCGCGCTGGATCATCCACACCAACCGCGGCGACGCCATGAAGGCGCGCTACATGGTCATGGCCAACGGCCCGCTGCACCGGCCGAAGCTGCCAGGCATCCCCGGCGTCGAAACCTTCAAGCGCCATTCCTTCCACACCAGCCGTTGGGACTATGGCTATACCGGCGGCGATCCGACCGGGAACCTGACCGGTCTGGCCGGCAAGCGGGTGGGCGTCATCGGCACCGGCGCCACCGCCGTGCAGTGCGTGCCTCATGTGGGCGCGGCGGCCGAGGCGCTCTACGTCTTCCAGCGCACCCCCTCCTCCATCGACGTCCGCAACAACAAGCCGACCGATCCCCAGTGGGCCAACAGCCTGGAGCCCGGTTGGCAGCAGAAGCGGATGGACAACTTCAACGTCCTGGTGTCCGGCGGCTGGCAGGACGAGGATCTGGTGAACGACGGGTGGACCGATATCATCCGCAACCTCCTGGTGATCACGGCGCAGCGTCAGGGCCAGGAGGCGGACGCCGCGCCGCAGGATCCGGTGGTCCTGCTCGAACTGGCCGACTTCAAGAAGATGGAGCAGATCCGCGCCCGGGTGGATTCCGTGGTCAAGGACGCCGAGACCGCCGAGGCGCTGAAGCCCTACTACCGGCAGTTCTGCAAACGCCCCTGCTTCCACGATGACTATCTGGACGCCTTCAACCTGCCGGGCGTGAAGCTGGTGGATACTGGCGGCAAGGGCGTCGAGCGGATCACCGAAACCGGTGTGGTGGTGAATGGCGTGGAGTACGAACTCGACTGTCTGATCTACGCCACCGGCTTCGAGGTCGGCACGGACTACTCGCGCCGCGCCGGCTACGAGATCCATGGACGGGGCGGTCTGACGCTGTCGAAGAAGTGGGCTGACGGGGTGTCGACTCTGCATGGCATGCACAGCCGCGACTTCCCCAACTGCTTCCTGATCAGCAACGCCCAGTCCGGCTTCACCGCCAACTATCCGCACATGTTGAACGAGCAGGCCAAGCACCTGGCCTATGTGATCGCCGAGGCCACCGCCCGCCAGGCCAAGACGGTGGAGACCACGCCCGAGGCCGAAGCCGAATGGGTGGAAACCATCCTCAAGCTGGCCATCATGCGCCAGAAGTTCGCCGAGGAATGCACGCCCGGCTACTACAACAACGAAGGCCAGCCGGCCGCAGCGGCGGTCCGCAACGGCCCCTACGGCGCCGGCTCGATCGCCTTCATCAAGGTGTTGGAGGACTGGCGCGCCGAGGGTGAGCTGAAGGGGTTGGAGATCAGCTAGGCGGGCAAAATTCCTTCTCCCCTTGCGGGAGAAGGCTTCAGGACGCCGCGCGACGCCACCGCTCGCTCACACCCTGCCCGGCCATGTCGTCGCGCCAGCGCTGCATCAGCACCGCGCGGCGGCCGGGGTAGCGGTCGTCCCTGAAGGCCGCCTCCACCACCCGGTCGGTGCGGAAGTTGCGGAAGCCCTCGCGCAGCTCGCACCAGCCAGCGATCAGGCGCACGCTTTCGAAATAGCCCACGGCGATCGGCCAGATGGTCCGCTCGGTCAGGGTCCCGGCCTCGTCCGAATAGCGCAGGCCGATCTTCTGCTGGGTGCGGATCGCCTCGCGGACCCGCATCATGTCGATAGCGTCGGGTTGCGGCCCGGGCCTGGGCGGGGTCATCAGGCCCGGCTCAAGCAGGAATGGCCGCAGGTGGTCGGGGATGACTGCGCCGATCTTGGCGACCAGATCGCGGGCGGCGCGGGACAGGGCCGGATCGGCCCGGTCGATCACCAGACGCGCGCCTAGCACCGCCGCCTCGATCTCGTCCGGCGTCAGCATCAGCGGCGGCATGTCGAAGCTGCGGTCGAGCACATAGCCCATGCCCGCCTCGCCCTGGATCGGCACACGCTGGGCCAGCAGTTCGGCCACGTCGCGATAGACGGTGCGCTTTGAGGTCTCCAGCTCCCGCGCCATGGCGTCGGCCGTCACCGGCCCGCGCGCGCCACGCAGGATCTGAATGATCTGAAAAAGCCGCTCCGCACGCCGCACAGTCTTACCCTCGTCACCCGCTGTCAGCATGATGGCGGCAGCGCGCGCGTAATGCAAACTCGCGCTGTTGCAACGCGCCCGACATTTACTCGGCAGAGCTTCGTGATATCCCAGCGGCGAAGACAAGGAGCGCGCTATGAACCGTCGTCCGATCCTGCTTGCCGTCGTCCTCGCGTTCGGCGCGCTCAGTCAGACCAGCGCCGGCGCCCAGGCGCCCGCGGCGGGCGATCCGGCCAAGGGCGAGGCGCTCTTTGCGAGCAACTGCGCCACCTGCCACACCGCCGCCCAGACCAGTCCGGACTCAACCACCCTGTCCCTGTTCGGCATCGTCGGACGTAAGTCTGGCTCCATCGCCGATTTCAGCTATTCGCCGGCGATGCAGAGCGCCGGGATCACCTGGACGCGGGAAAAGCTGAACGCCTACATCGAAAATCCGCCCGCCGTGGTGCCTGGCAACATCATGTACTTCCCCGGCCTGCCGGACCCAGCCGAGCGGGGCGACCTGATCGCCTATCTGGGGACGCTGAAATAGGCTTGCCATCGCGCGTCCGGCCTGTCACAGGCGCGTCACATAAGAATGGTCCACAACCCCCGGCGTGGCTTGGCCTTTTGGCCGACACGCCGCCAACCGCCGCGTAAAACACTGACCCACTCCGAAGCGCCGCTCGTGGCGCCGTGACCGTGTAGCAGCGGCCGTGGCGGCTAGGACGGCTGACCCAAGAGCTGCCCATGACGTTCCTCCCGCCGGACCGCATGAACGCTGGCCTGTTGATCCGCTATGCGCGGCGCAGGTTTGCGCCCAACCGTGCCGACATCATCGCCCTGTTCCTGATCGCCGGCGGCGCCGTGCTGGTCACCCAGGCCGCGCGCACCATGGGCCAATCGCTCACCGGCTTGAACATGGCGCCGGTGACGCTGGATCCAGCCAAGCTGCCCATGTACGCGGCGCTGACCACTCTGCGCATGTTCGCCGCCCTCGCCTGTTCGCTGGTCTTCACCTTCGTGGTCGCGACCCTGGCGGCCAAGAGCAAGAAGGCCGAGCTGGTGATCATCCCGGCGCTGGACATCCTGCAGTCCGTCCCGGTGCTGGGCTTCCTGACCTTCACCGTCACCTTCTTCATGGGCCTGTTTCCGGGCAGTGAAGCGGGAGTCGAATGCGCGGCCATCTTCGCCATCTTTACCGCCCAGGCCTGGAACATGGCCTTCAGCTTCTACCAGTCGCTAAAGACCTTGCCACCGGATCTGGACGAGGCGGCGCGTCAGTTCGGCCTGACGCCCTGGCAGCGGTTCTGGAAGCTGGAGCTGCCCTTCGCGACGCCGGCCCTGGTCTGGAACACCATGATGTCCATGTCGGGCAGCTGGTTCTTCATCGTTGCGTCGGAAGCCATCACCGTCGGCAAGACCACGGTGGCCCTGCCGGGCATCGGCGCCTGGCTGGCGGTCGCCAACGATCGCGGCGACGGCTGGGCGGTGCTTTGGGCGGTGTTGACCATGGGCGTGGTCATCGTCCTCTACGACCAGCTGCTGTTTCGCCCGATCGTCGCCTGGGCCGACAAGTTCCGCATCGAACAGACCGCGTCGCAGGACCCGCCGCGCTCCTGGTTCTATGACCTGATCCAGCGCATGCGGCTGCTGCCGCGCCTGGTCCAGCCGGTGAGCGTGGTGCTCAATCGCCTGCCCGCGCCCCAGGCGCCCAACATCCGCCTGCCGGAAATCCGTAACCCGCATGTGGCGCGGGGGCTGGACTGGCTCTGGCTGGGGGCTGTCATCGTCCTGGCGCTCTGGGGCGGCTGGGCGGTGGTCACCTTTGTCAGCCACACCCTTACCGTCCACGACGCGGTTCAGGTGCTGGGCCTGGGCGGCCTGACGCTCGCCCGCGTGCTGATCCTGATCGTCGTCGCCAGTATCATCTGGGTGCCGATTGGGGTCTGGATCGGCCTGCGTCCGATCTGGGCCGAGCGGATTCAGCCGGTGGCGCAGTTCTTCGCCGCCTTCCCGGCCAACGTCCTCTTTCCGGCCGTCGTTGGCGTGATCGTGGCGCTCCATGCCGATCCGAACATCTGGCTGTCGCCGCTGATGATCCTGGGCACCCAGTGGTACATTCTGTTCAATGTCATCGCCGGCGCGGCGGCCATCCCGAACGACCTGAAGGAAGCGGCCTCCATGTTCAAGGTCCGCTCGTGGCAGTGGTGGCGGACGGTCGCGCTGCCCGGCATCTTTCCCTACTATATCACCGGCGCCCTGACGGCGTCGGGCGGCTCCTGGAACGCCAGCATCGTCGCCGAGGTGGTCAACTGGCGTCACCAGAACATCGAGGCGGCGGGCCTGGGGTCCTACATCGCCGACGCCACCGCCGCGGGGGACTATCCCAAGGTGGCGCTGGGCATAGCGGTGATGTCGATCTTCGTCATTCTGTTGAACCGCACGCTATGGCGGCCGCTTTACGGCTTCGCCGCGCGCCGCCTGCATCTTTAGGACAAGGGGAGCTTCGCCCATGAGCACCACTTTCGCCCCCCCCGCCGAGGCCAATCTGGTCGAGGTTCGCAATGTTCGGCACGTCTATGGCAAGGGCGGCGGCGGCGCTGGTCTGCTGGTGCTGGACGACGTCGACCTGACCTTGCGGCCTAACGAGATCGTCGGCCTGCTGGGCCGATCGGGTTCGGGCAAATCGACCCTGCTGCGCACCATCTCCGGCCTGATCCGCCCCACCAGCGGGACCGTGAAGGTCCAGGACATGCCGGGCGATGACACCGCCCACGGTGTGGCCATGGTGTTCCAGAGCTTCGCCCTCTTTCCCTGGCTGACCGTGCAGCAGAATGTGGAGCTGGGCCTGGAAGCGCGCGGCGTGCTGGCCGACGAACGGCGCACCCGCTCATTGGCGGCCATCGACCTGATCGGGCTCGACGGGTTTGAGAACGCCTATCCGAAGGAACTCTCCGGCGGCATGCGCCAGCGTGTAGGTCTGGCCCGCGCCCTGGTGGTGCAGCCCTCGATCCTGCTCATGGACGAGCCCTTCTCCGCCCTCGACGTCCTGACCGCCGAGACCCTGCGCACCGACCTGCTGGACCTTTGGGTCGAAGGCCGGATGCCGATTCGCTCTATCCTGATGGTCACGCACAATATCGAGGAGGCGGTGCTGATGTGCGACCGCATCCTGGTGTTCTCGTCCAACCCCGGCCGGGTGATCGCCGAGATCAAGGTGGATCTGCCGCAGCCCCGCAAACGCCTCGACCCCGCCTTCCGCGCCCTGGTGGATGACATCTATGCCCGCATGACCGCGCGCACGGGTCGAGAGACGGCGCGAGACGGCGCCTTTCCGGGGCTTGGTCTGGGCATGGCCCTGCCGCGCATTTCCACCAACACCCTGGCCGGTATGATCGAGGCCCTCGCCGCTTCGCCCAATGATGGCAAGGCCGAGCTGCCCGTGCTGGCCAATGAGCTGAACCTGGAAGCGGACGAGTTGCTGCCCATCGCCGAAACCCTTCAGCTGATGCGGTTCGCCGAAATCGAAGGACGTATGATCCGCCTCACCCCGGCCGGGCGTCGGTACGCGGAGGCGGATGTCGATGCCCGTAAGCAGCTGTTCGCCCAGCAGCTGCTCGCCTATGTGCCGCTCGCGGCCCACATTCGCCGTGTCCTTGACGATCGCGCCTCGCGCCAGGCCCCGGCAAGCCGGTTCCGCGACGAGTTGGAAGACTTCATGTCCGAGGACTATGCGGAAGAAACCCTGGATGCGGTCATCACCTGGGGCCGCTACGCCGAGGTGTTCGCCTTCCACGACGACAACGACCGGTTCAGCCTGGAAGACCCCGGCTGACCCTGGGGCCGCCCGCTCAGGCCGATTTGTGCGTATGTCCAGCGTGATCGTCGGCATTGTCATTGGCGCACCAGCGGCAACGACCGCGAACCTCAAGCGTTACGCCCGTCACCGCGAATCCATTCGCGTCCGCCACGATCTTGATGGGTCCGGTCTCCGGATCGAATTCCTCGGCCGAGCCGCAGCAATCGCAGATCAAGAAGGCTGCCGTATGCACCGCTTCATGACCGTCGCAGGCGATGAAGGCGTTGATTCCGGCGATGCGGTGGACCAGCCCCGCGCCTTCCAGGAACTCCAGGGCGCGGTAAACCGTCGGCGGTTTCGCAGGCTGGCCGCCCTCGTCAAAACTGGCCATCAGATCATAGGCCTTTACGGGAGCGGCGGCATTGAGCAAAAGCTCCAGCACGCGGGCGCGCGAAGCGGTCCAGCGCTCGCCGCGCTCACGGCAATGCTGCTCCGCCTTCACGAGAGCATCGTGCACCGCGCCGGGTTCGCTAGGCCGTGCCGGCAAATGGCCGCAATGGGTTTCCATAGGGATTTTTTGCGGCGGTTTGCCGAGAACCGCAACAGCCTTCTTGCGTCGCGCCATGTTAACGTATAACGCGCCGCCTCCGATTCATAGTCTGGGGATACGATGAGAGCCAAAGTTTTCCTGCTTGGCGCCGCAAGCGCCGGCGCTTTGGCGATCGCGTCGGCGGCCTGTGCGGCGCCTCCGGACGCCTCCAGTCAGACCACGGTCGGCGAAATCGTCGTCACCGCGCGCAGACTCGATACCGCCCGCGACACCATCCAGCCGCAGACCGGCGCATCGACCTACGCCATCACCAACCAAGCCATCCAGGCCATGCCCGCGGGCGACAACGCCGGCCTGAACCAGGTGGTGCTGCAGGCGCCGGGCGTGGCGCAGGACAGCTATGGCCAGCTTCATATCCGCGGCGAGCACAACGGCGTTCAATACCGGATCAACGGCGTCATCCTGCCCGAAGGCCTGTCGGTGTTCGGCCAGGCCCTGAGCCCCAGGCTGGCGGATCGGGTGACGCTGATCACCGGCGCCCTGCCCGCCCAATACGGCCTGCGCACCGCCGGGATTATCGACATCACCACCAAGAGCGGCGTGCAGAGCGGTGGATCGGTTTCCCTCTATGGCGGCAGCCACGGCGAGATCGAACCCAGCCTGGAATATGCCGGCCACGCGGGCGACACCAACCTGTTCGTCTCAGGCAGCTATCTGACCGACCAGCTGGGGATCGAGTCGCCAGACGGAAAATCAACCCCGCTGCACGACCGCACCGATCAGTTCCAGGGCTTCGCCTATCTGGACAAGATCATCGATCCGGACAGCCGGGTCTCCCTGGTGCTGGGTACGTCCGACGAACGGTTCCAAATCCCCGATCTGTCCGGAGAGCAGCCCAGCCTTGCCTTTGGCCCCAACGCCAACCCGGGGCTCAATCCGCCGCTGAACGTCAACGGCCAGACCAGCTACCCCAGCGCCGATCTGAACGAGACTCAGACCGAGGTCACCCACTATGGCGCGGTCAGCTACCTGCACACCACCGAGAAGCTGACCACCCAGGTTTCCCTGTTCGGCCGCTATTCGGAGCTGAAATTCACCCCCGATGTCGAGGGTGATCTGCTCTACGACGGCCTCGCCCAATCTGCTGACAAGACCGATGTCGCCGGCGGCCTGCAAGCCGAGGGCGCCTATCACCTGAACGACGCCCACACGCTTCGCGGCGGGATCATCATTGAGGTGGATCGATCGACCAGCAACACCACCTCCGACGTCATTCCGCTGGACCCGATCACCGGGCTGCAGACCACCGACCTGCCGACATCCATCGCCGAGAACTCGGCTCAGACCGCCGAGACGTACAGCGCCTACCTGCAGGACGAGTGGACGGTCGTGAAGGGGCTGACGCTGAACTATGGCCTGCGGTTCGACCAGTTCGACGGTTATCGGGACGAGAACCAGCTCAGCCCGCGCATTAACCTGGTCTGGATCCCGATCCAGGGCACGACGGTCCATGCCGGCTATTCGCGCTACTTTTCACCGCCGCCCTTCGAGCTGGTGGGCGGCGAGACGGTCAGCAAGTTCCAGAACACCACGGCCGCGGCGCTCAGCACCGCGGACACCACCCCCTATTCCGAACGCGCCAACTACTACGATGTCGGTGTCGAGCAGCGGGTGAACCGGGCCCTGACCGTCGGCGTCGACAGCTACTATAAGACCTCAACCAATCTGGTCGACGAGGGCCAGTTTGGCGCGCCGATCATCCTCACGCCCTTCAACTATGCCGAAGGGCGCCAATACGGCGTCGAGTTGAGCTCGAGCCTCAACATCGGCCGCTTCACCGCCTATGCGAACGGCGCCTGGTCTCAGGCGGAGGGCCGAGACATTGTCTCCAGTCAGTTCAATTTCGCGCCGCAGGAGCTGGCCTATATCGCCGACCACTTCATCGACCTGGATCACAACCAGACCTATTCCGCCTCGATGGGCGCATCGTACCGCTGCGGTGACAGCCGGTTCAGCGGCGATCTGATCTATGGCAGCGGCCTGCGCGCCGACCTGCCGCTGAGCGGTGGCGGCGACATTCCCAATGGCCGGGCGCTGGCGCCCTACACCCAGGTAAACCTGTCGGCCTCGCACAAGTTTGCCGCCGCGCCGGGCGGGCCGATCGAGATCCGGGTCGATCTGATCAACGCCTTCGACGACAGGTACGAGATCCGCGATGGCACCGGCGTCGGCGTCGGCGCGCCGCAGTATGGCGCTCGCCGGGGCTTGTTTGCTGGATTCACGAAGGATTTCTAAGCGGGATTCTCGGCTTCTCGCGCGGCCAGCTCGCCGTTCTTGGACAGCAGCAACGCTAGCCAGCGCGTGCCGTCGAACTCGGCTGCGATGGCCATCACCATGACTGTCAGCGGGGTCGATAACAGCGCGCCGGGCAGGCCCAGCATGGCGCCCCAAAAGCCGAGGGCGAGCAGGATGAAGACCGGGTCGAGGTTCAGTCGGTCGCTTTGCAGCTTGGGCAGGATGACGCTCTCGATGATGAAGCTGACCCCGCCCAGGGCCACGACCAGGATAATGGCCTGCAGGGGCGTATCGAACTGGGCCAGCGCCAACAGCGCGGGCAGCACTACGCCGCCGATCCCACCGACGATCGGCACATAGGCGGTCATGAAGATAATCAGCGCCAGGAAGATCGGATTGCCCAGGCCGACCAGGGACATGATGATCCAGCCCGTGATCGCCACCGAGACGGCCTTGAAGGTCTGGATACCGATGTAGGTTTCAGTGGCGTCCCGCACGCGCCCGAAAATACGCGCGGCATAGTCGCCGCCGCCCTGAGCGAAGATGCGGGTGGCCTTCTGCCCGAACGCCTGGCGCGAGGCGAGCAGGAAGCCCAGATAAATCATCACCGTGCCCGCCTCGACCAGGATGCGTCGGGCCACACCGAACAGATGCCCCACCTTCCCGGTCATGTCCTCGCCGTGGAAGAACTCATGGACGGTTATGGGCGGCAGCTGCAGCGCACCGGTCACCTGGCCAAGCAGCGCGTCGATCTTCGGCTGCAGCGTCAGCAGCTGGGAACCGAAATCGCGGGCATAGTGGGCGCAGATGCCGACGACAGCCGCGAAACCGCCAATGGTGATCACGGCGCCGGCGACCGAGCGTAGCCAGTCCGGCAAGAAGGGCAGCCGTCGCGCGGCGGTGCGCGACAGGCCGTCGATCAGCAGCAGCAGGAAGATGGCGATCACCAAGGGCGTAATGATGCCCTGGAAGAATTTCACCGCCGCGCCGCCGGCGACGACCGCCAGGAAGACGCAGGCGTTGCGCAGGGCGACGGAATTCGACGTCGCCTTAGGCGCGGCGACGGGCGCCGGGGTCGGCTTGAAAGGCAGTTTCAAAGGGATCGGATCCGGTTCAGCCGCGTAACTTGGAGACATGGCGCCATGGCGCGCCGAGTTCTAGCGCCACGCCAAAGGCCGCGAACATCAGCCCCATCGTCGCCCCGCCCGCCCAGTGGGGGATGTCCGGCCAGGTGAGCGGAATGGATATGCCAAACGCCAAGGCCGCGACCCCGCCGAGCACCATGGCGATCCGCGCGCCGATGGAATGCGAATAGCGCTGCAGGCCGAACAGAGCCTCCGCCAGGCCCAGCATTATGAACCCTGTAGATATCGCCAAGCCCAACGGGATCGCACCCAAAAGGACGTGAAACACAAGGTGCACGCCCAGGGCCAAGGCGACCAGCGACCACCAGAAGGCGACAAGTCGCCCCGACGGCGTACGGTCGAGCATGAGCCAGGTCAGACCGATCACGCCGGCCAGCAACAAGGTCCAACCCAATGTCGCTTCCGCAAACAAGGGCGCAACCGCGGAGGCTACCGCCAACACGATCAGGAAGGCGCCGTAAAGCCGATCGGCCCGCTTTGCAGGCTCGGTGGGAACGTCGTCTATAGTCTCACTCACGCGGCGTCCTCATGGTCCGACCCTATGCATGAAGGTGGGCTTCAATACGTCTCATATCAATGCCAGTGATGGTTCGATCTCAGGAGAGAAACGCTTGAAGGGGTTGGAGGGCGCCGCGGTTGGGTCAGGGCCGATCCTGGTGGACGCGCGAGGGCATCGCTGCCCGGTGCCCAGCCTGCGCCTGCGCCGGGCCCTGGAAGCCTGTCCAGATGGCGGCGAGGTCGAGCTACTGGCCGACGACCCGCTGGCCCGAATCGACGTTCCGCATCTGGTGGGCAGCCTTGGTTATAGGCTCGTATTGTCCAGCCAGGACGGCTCGGTGCTGAGCTTCAGGGTTCGGAAGGAGTCCGCCCTGAATTCAGCCACCGAAGTCCCTTCAATGTAATGTAGGGCGTCAGGTCCGCCTGTTCGAGTTCGGTGGCCAGGGCCGCCCCGAAGAACAGGGCGTTCACGGTCCAGGACAGCCAGATCAGCATCACCACGACCGCGGCGATCGACCCATAGGTGGCGCCAAAATGGGCGAAGCCCTTGACGTAGAAGGCGCTGGCCCAGGACGCCGCCAGCGACACGCCGGCCGCCGTCAGACCGCCGATGATCGACGCCGCCCAGGGCACCGGCCGGGTCGACATGGCGTAGCGATAGATCAGGGTCAGGCCCAGGCTCAGCCCGATTAACGCCCAGGTCCATTCGCTGTAGAACCAGGACACGCCCCGCAACGGATACATGTGCATGGTCGAGGCCATCAGGCGCACCGCCAGGAACACCGCCGACAGCAGGCTCATCATGATCAGCGCGGCAAGCAGGGTCGTGAAGGCCAGGACATTGATCTGCACGAAGCTATGGGTGGTGGGCCCGTCCTCATCGTCATGGATGAAGGACAGGCCGGCGATCAGGGCCTTGATCCCGCGATGGGCGGCGTAAAGGCCGACCAGCACAGCGAATCCACTCTGTAGAGAGACCGCCTGCGGCGGCGCATGCGCCAGCAATATCAGCTGACTTTGGAAGAGCTGCTGGGCGTTGGCGGGCAGGATCTGCGCAAACGCGTCCGCCTGGGCCGTCGCCTGTTCTGGGGTCAGCAACAGGCTGTAGACGCCGATGGAGATGGCGAGCGCCGGAAACACCGCCAGCAGGGCGAAGAACGACACCCCGCCGGTGTAGAGCATCACGTCGCGGCCCCACATCCTGCGGATAGCGCGACCAACCAACCGCAGCCCACCGACGAACCAGTGGGCCGGATTGTAATTTATGATTGGAATCCAACGCTGCGGCATGGTCTCGACATAACGGCTTGCCCGTCAGTGTCGATGGCAAATGTGGCGATTAGTGTCGCACCGTCGACGACGCCTTAAAGCGCGCCGACGGCTTTCAGATTTTCGATGTCGGCGGCCGCAAAGCCCCAGTCCGCGAAGGCCTCTTCATTGTGCGCGCCGACCACGGGCGGCGGCGCCTGGATGGCGCCAGGGGTGGCGGAGAAGCGGGGCGCCGGCGCCGGCTGGGTCACGCCCTCAACTTCGACAAAGGTCTGGCGCGCGGCGTTGTGGGGGTGGCGGGCGGTCTCGGTCAGGTCTAGCACCGGGGCGAAACAGACGTCGGTGGCGTCCATGATCTCGCACCATTCGTCGCGGCTCTTGGTCTTGATCACCTCAGCCAGCTTGGCCTTCAGCGCCGGCCATTCGGCCTTGTTCATCTGTTGCTGGAAGGCGGGATCGGTGATGCCGGTCTTCTCCAGCAGCAGGGCGTAGAACTGCGGCTCGATGGAGCCGATGGAGACCCATTTGCCGTCGCTGCACTGGTAGGTGTCGTAGAAGTGGGCGCCGCCGTCGAGCATGTTGTCACGGCGGTTGTCGCTCCACATGCCCGAGGCCTTGAAGCCGTAGAACATGGCCATCAACGAAGCCGCGCCGTCGCTCATGGCGCAGTCGATCACCTGCCCCTGCCCGCTCGCCCGGGCATGGATCACTCCGGCCAGGATGCCGAACGCCAGGTACAGCGCGCCGCCACCGAAGTCACCGACCAGGTTCAGCGGCGGGATCGGCTTATCGCCCAGGCCGATGGCGTGCAGGGCGCCGGAGATGGCGATATAGTTCATGTCGTGGCCGGCGGCGTTGGCGTAGGGCCCGGTCTGGCCCCAGCCGGTCATGCGGCCGTAGACGATCTTGGGGTTGCGCTTCAGCACCACGTCCGGCCCCAGGCCCAGCCGCTCCATGACACCGGGACGGAAGCCCTCGAACAGGACGTCCGCCGTCTCCACCAGCTTCAGGCAGGCTTCGATCGAGGCGGGATTCTTCAGATCCAGCGCCACGGACCGTCTGCCCCGGCTGGTGACATCGAATTTGGAGCCGCCTCGGCCGCCTTTCCGGTCGATCCTGACCACGTCCGCGCCGAGGTCGGACAGCAGCATGCCGCAGAACGGCCCTGGCCCAATGCCGGCGAATTCGATCACCTTCAGTCCGTTCAGCGGGCCTTGGGCCATAGCGTGATCCTCAATGCAGGGCCGCGACATTGCGCGGCTTCTCGCCCGATGCGGCTCTGATATGCTGCCGCGGCGAGTCTTAGCGTAAGCTAGCGGGCTCGTGGGCGCTCGAAAACGGCGCCCCGACGTCAACTGGGGCGTCAAGTATGTCGAAGGGGATTGAGTGGCCATCCACGCGCGCGTGCTTATCGTCGCCAAGGACGATGCGATCGCCGGCCCCCTGGCCGAGGGTCTGGATCGGCTTGGCTGGCGCACGATCACCGCGCGAGGCCCCTACGCCGCCACGACCGCGCTGGGCGACATGCAGATCGAAGCGGCCATCATCGATGCGACCGCCAGCGTCGAAGAGGCCATCATCCTGGCCAAACGCCTGCGCGCCTCTTGTGCGCCGCGCCGGCTGCCGATCATCGCCGTGGGCGACTTTCCCGAGCCGCCCGCGGGCGGACCGTTCGACCTGACCATCGCCCCGCCGCTGCACCCGGCGCAGGCCGCGCTGCGACTGGAATCCCTGACGCGGATGACCATCGCCGAGGAAGAATACGAACTGCGGCTGGAGACCTTCGCCGAACACGGACGGCGGCTGGACCTGCCGCAAGAAGCGGAAGGCCCGTTCCGCATCCTGGCGGTGGGCGAGCCGGCGCCGCAGTTCCTGGCCCTGTCCAATGCGCTCGCCGCAAGCGGCGCCGACGCGACCGGCGCCTTCACCGCCTACACCGCCTTCGACTATCTGCACGAGCGCGCCTTCGACGCCGTGGTGCTGTGGGCCGGCGCCAACCAAGCGGAGGCGTTGTCGATCGCCGCTGGCATGCGGCGCAACACCCGCCTCTACCATATCCCGGCCATGCTCTACCTGCAGAGCCCGGCCGAGATCGGTTTGGCTGAAGCCTTCCATCGCGGCGTGTCCGACCTGGCCTCGCCGGAAACCCCGCCAGCCGAAACCGCGCGACGGGTGATCGAGCTTGCGCGAGCCTATCGTCGCCAGACCGCCATCCGCCAGGCGCTGGAGAAGGCCCGCAGCTCCGGCCTGATGGATGTGGCCACCGGCCTGTTCACCCGCGACCTGTTCGCTGCTCACCTGGCGCGGCTGGTGCAGTCGGCGCGGCTGCGCAATCGGCCGCTGTCGCTATGTGTGCTGAGGATTTCCGAGCGACCGGAGACGACCGTGGCCAGGGCCGGCGGCTGGCTTGACCGCGCCATTCCACAGATCGGCTCCATGCTTGGCCGTCTGGTCCGGGCGGAGGACACGGTCGCGCGCCTGGGTCCGGAAGTGTTCGCCCTCGCCCTGCCCTCGACGCCGCAATCCGCCGGGCGGGCCGCCGCCGAACGGATCGCCGCCGTGATCGGCTGCACCGCGTTCGAAGCCGGCGAGAAGCGTCCGGCCTTCGTGGTTGATTTCGATATCGGCGTCGCCGAGGTTGAGCCGGGCGAGCCCGCCGCCCACGCGCTGGAGCGGGCGGCCAGCCGAGCTCAGCAGCTCAAGGCCAGCTGAAACAGTCGACGGGGAAATAGTATGGACAGCCAGACCGCGCAGATTCTTCCCTACCTGATCCCCCTGTTGCTGATCGCCTTCGTCGTGCGACGCAATTTGCGGCCTCAGAAGCTTCGCGTCGAACGGCTCTGGCTGATGCCGGTGATCCTGTTCGTGGTGGTCGGCCTGAGTTTTGAGAAGGGTTTCCCCACCAGCCCTATCGTCCTGACCGTGTTGCCGGTTGCGCTGGTCCTGGGGGCCTTGGCCGGCTGGTATCGCGGCCGACTTACCCACATCTCCGTCGACCCAGTCTCCCATGACCTCACCAGCAAGGCGTCGCCTTGGGGCGTCGTACTGATCGCGGTGCTGTTCATCGGCCGCATGGCGATGCGGGTCTATTTCGAGCAGGGCGACGGCGCGACGCACGGCCATCTCAGCGACACCGCGGCCGCGGCCGCCGACGGCCTGCTGGTCTTCTCCCTGGGCCTGATCTGCGCCCAGCGGCTGGAGCTGTGGATACGCGCCCAGCGCCTGCTGTCCGAGGCGATCGCCGCGAAGGCCACTGGCGAGGTTTCGAGCTAGCCTCAATCCTGCGGTCATCCTCGCGAAGGCGGGGACCCAGATCATAGAGCGCGAACGGTTGGAGAGCGTCCGGAACGGAAGCTGCACGAGCCGCGCCTGGTCACCTGGGTCCCCGCCTTCGCGGGGATGAGCGCATTTTATTTGCGGCGAACTAAGCCGCCAACGCCATCTTCGCCAGCTCGCCGAGAACCCGCTCAGCCGCGTCCAGCCGCTGGTCGGAGGTTTCCCATTCGCCCTTGACCACCAGCTTCTGGTCCGGCCGCACGCGCCAGATCGCCGGGCGCTTCTGCACGAAGCTGACCAGGGCCATGGGGTTGGCGTAGTGGTCGCCGCGGAAGGTGATGACCGCGCCCTTGGGGCCGACATCGATCTTGGAGACATTGGCCTGACGGCAGAGTCCCTTGATCGCCACCACCTTTAAGAGCTGGCCCGCCTCTTCCGGCAGGGGCCCGAAGCGGTCGATCAGTTCGGCCGCCAGGGCTTCGCGATCCTCTGGCCGTTCGGCTTCGGACAGGCGGCGGTAGAGCGCCAGCCGCACGTTCAGGTCGGGCACATAGGCTTCTGGGATCAGCACGGCCGCGCCGGTGTTGATCTGCGGCGACCAGCCATGGCCGCTTTCCACCACATCGCCCTTGGCCTTCAGGTCGTTGACCGCGTCCTCCAGCATCTGCTGGTAGAGCTCGACGCCGATTTCGCGGATGTGGCCGGACTGTTCGTCGCCCAGCAGATTGCCGCCGCCCCGGATGTCCAGATCGTGGCTGGCCAGCTGGAAGCCGGCGCCCAGGCTGTCCAGCGACTGCATCACCTTCAACCGACGCTCGGCCGACAGGGAAATCTGTCTCTCAGACGGGGTGGTCAGGTAGGCGTAGGCCCTGGCCTTGGCCCGGCCGACGCGCCCACGCAGCTGATAGAGCTGGGCCAGGCCGAACATGTCCGCGCGATGGATGATCATGGTGTTGGCGGTCGGAATATCCAGCCCGGACTCGACGATCGTGGTCGAGAGCAGCACATCGTACTGGCCCTCGTAGAAGGCGCCCATGACGTCTTCCAGCTGGGTCGGCGCCATCTGGCCGTGGCCGACGACATACTTCACCTCTGGCACCTGCTCGCGCAGGAACTTCTCCAGCTCCGGCAGGTCCTTGATACGGGGGGCGACGAAATAGGCCTGGCCGCCACGATATTTCTCCCGCAGCAGCGCCTCGCGTAGGACGACGGGATCACTCGGGCTGATGTAGGTGCGCACCGTTAGGCGGTCGATCGGCGGGGTGGCGATGATCGACATCTCGCGGATGCCGGACAGGGCCATCTGCAGGGTGCGTGGGATCGGCGTCGCGGTCAGGGTCAGCATATGCACCTCGGCTCGCAGAGCCTTCAGCGCCTCCTTATGCTTGACGCCGAAGTGCTGCTCCTCGTCGACGATGACCAGGCCCAGATCCTTGAACGAGACCTGCTTCGACAGCACCGCGTGCGTGCCGATGACGATCTCCATCTCGCCCTTGCCCAGGGCCTCGCGGGTCTGGTTGGCCTCCGTGCTTGGAACAAGACGCGACAGCCGTCCGATCTTGATCGGCCAGCCCCGGAAGCGTTCGGAGAAGGTCTTGAAGTGCTGGCGCGCCAGCAGCGTCGTCGGGCAGACGATCGCCACCTGCTTGCCGCTCATGGCCACGACAAAGGCCGCGCGTAACGCCACCTCGGTCTTGCCGAAGCCGACGTCGCCGCAGATCAGCCGATCCATCGGCCGTCCCGAGGCCAGATCGCCCAGGACGTCGGCGATGGCGTTGAGCTGATCGTCCGTCTCCTCATAGGGGAAGCGGGCGCAGAATTCGTCGAACAGGCCCGGTGGCGGATCGATTTCGCCGGTGGACTTGATCTGCCGGGCGGCGGCGATGGCGATCAGGCCCTCGGCCATCTCGCGCAGCCGCTCCTTAGCCCGCGACTTGCGCGCCTGCCAGGCCGCGCCGCCGAGCCGGTCGAGCTGGACGCCCTCGGCCTCGGAGCCATAGCGGGTTAAGAGGTCGATATTCTCGACCGGCAGGTAGAGCTTGGCCTCGCCGCCGTACTGCAGCTCCAGGCAGTCGTGAGGCGCGCCCTGCACCTCCAGGGTCTTCAGGCCGTCATAGCGGCCGATGCCGTGGTCGATGTGGACCACCAGGTCGCCGGGAGTCAGCGACGCCGCCTCGGCCAGGAAGTTGGACGCCCGACGGCGGCGGCGGGGCCGCGACAGCCGGTCGCCGAGGATGTCGGTTTCCGAGATGACGGCAAGGTTGTCGGTCTCGAAGCCGTTCTCGAGCGGTAGCACGACGCGTTGCGGCCGCTTTGGGTCCGCCGCCTTGGCCGCCTGCCAATAGGGCGCGAAGGCGATATCCTTCAGGCCATGGTCGGCCAGCATGGTCCCAAGCCGCTCGGACGAGCCCTCCGACCAGGAGGCGAACAGCACGCGTTTGCCGTCGCTGGCGAGGCGTTTGGCATGATCGGCGGTGGCCTCGAACAGGTTGACGCTGTCCTGAGCCCGCTCGGCCGAGAAGGTTCGCCCCAGCCGCGCGCCCATGTCGATCACAGTGTCGGCGTCATCGAGCTGGAAGGGGGTGAACCGGCGTGAGGGGCGACGCGCCAGCCGCTCATCCCATTCCTGAGCGGTCAGATAGAGGGTGTCCGGCGCCAGGGCGTGATAGCCGGCGCGGGCCTTGGCGTTCTCCTGGCGGGCGTCGAAGGCGTCGGCGATCATCGCCAGCCGCTCGTCCCGCGCCTCGCCGGCCAGGTGGTCGACGCCAAACAGGACGTCATTGTCCAGATAGTCGAACAAGGTCTCGAGCTCGTCGTAGAGCAGCGGCAGGAAGTGCTCCAGGCCCGAGCGCCGGCCGCCTTCGCTGACCGTTGCGTAGAGCGGATCGTCCGCCGACGCGCCAAAGGCGGCGACATAGCCGGTGCGGAACCGGGCGATCGCGGCGGGATCGAGCAGCACTTCGGATACCGGCGGCAGGTCGACCGCTTTCAGCTGTCGGGTGGAGCGCTGGGTTTCTGGGTCGAAGCCGCGGATCGATTCCAGCGTGTCGCCGAACAGGTCCAGCCGGACTGGCTCTTCGGCGCCGGGCGGGAAGACGTCGATCACCCCGCCCCGGATCGCGAATTCGCCGCGCTCGGAGACGGTGGAGGCGCGCTGGTAGCCGTTGACCGCGAAATAGCGCTCCAGATCGGCGATGTTCACCACCCGGCCGACCCGCGCCTCATAGTGGGCCGCCTTGATCGCGGCTCGCGGGGGGATGCGTTGCAGCAGGGCCGGCGCCTGGGTGACCAGGATACGGGGCTTTTTGTCTGGCTCGGGATGGGTCAGGCGCGCCAGGGTCGCCATCCGTTGGGCCGATACGCCGCCCGACGGGCCCATCCGGTCATAGGGCAGGCAATCCCAGGACGGGAAGCTGATCACCTCAACCTCGGGCGCGAAGAATTTCAGCGCGTCTATGAAGGCCGAGGCGCGGCCGGCGTCGCGGGCGACGAATACCGACAACCCGCCACGTGAGCGGACGATGTCGGCCATCACCAGGGCGTCGAACCCTTCGGGCGCGCCGGCGAGGTCCAGGCGGCCAGGGCCTTGGGCGACGCGCTTCAATTCCGCCGCTGTCGCACTCATAGGCCGCGCCGCTCTTCGCCAAATTTGATCAGCAGGGAAAACACCGAGCCCTCCATCCGGGATGGCGGAGCCTCCTGGCCGACGATCCAGGCGTAGAGGAACTGGTCCGGCTCTTCCAGGATGACCTCGAGCTCATCCAGCTGCGCGCCGTCGAGCGTCTCGACGTAGCGATCCGCGAACGGGCCGAGGATCAGATCGGCCTCGCGGAATCCGCGATGCCAGGCGCGGTAGCGGATCATCTTCAGGCGTGCGGCGGGATCGGGAGCGGGCATGGAGCGGGGCATATAGAACGACGAGGCGCGCGCCGCTACTCACCGCTATGCTTAGCCGCATGCGCCCGGAGATTCTATTTCCCCTATTTGCGCCGGTCTCGTCCCTGAAAGGGGTTGGACCGAAGATAGAACCGCTCGCCATCAAGCTAGCGGGCCCATACGTGCGCGACGTCGCCTTCCTCGCGCCCCAGAACCTAGTGCATCGCCCGCTGGTCAAGGCCGCCGACGCCGTCGAGGGCGAAATCCAGACCCTGGTGGTCACCATCGACAGCCACATCCCCTCGGATCGCCCTGACCGGCCCTATCGAATCCGCACCTTCGACGGGTCAGGATTTCTTACCCTGGCCTGGTTCAAGGTGAGCGGGCCGGGTCTTTCCAATCAGCACCCTGTCGGCGCGAAGCGGGCCGTAAGCGGGAAAATAGAACGGTATTGGGGCGAGCTGCAGATGGCCCATCCGGACTATCTGCTGCCGGAAGAGCGGCTGGCGGAAATTCCTACCGACGAGGCCATCTATCCCGCAACGGCCGGCCTGCCGCCCCGCAGCGTAAGGCGCCTGGCGCATGAGGCCCTGGCCCGCACGCCGGACCTGCCGGAGTGGCAGGACCATGCCTGGCTGATGCGGCAGGCGTTTCCGCCGTGGCGAGTCGCCCTGGCCGAGCTGCACGCGCCGAAAGACGATGCGGATATGTCCCTGCTCACCCGCCATCGCCGCCGGCTCGCCTATGACGAACTGTTCGCCCACCAGCTGGCCATGGCCCAGCGCAAGGCCGACCGACGCGCCTTCGCGGCGCCCGTCATTCAGACAGGCGCCTTGGCGGAGGCGGCCGAACGCGCCCTGCCCTTCGCCCTTACCGGCGCCCAAGTCCGCTCACTGAGCGAAATCCGCGCGGATCTGGCCTCTGGCGAGCGAATGTCACGACTGCTCCAGGGCGACGTGGGCGCGGGCAAGACCGTGGTCGCTATGCTGGCCATCGCCGATGTCGCGGCGGCTGGGCGGCAATCGGCGCTGATGGCGCCAACGGAAATCCTCGCGCGTCAGCACTTCAAGACCGTCGCCCCGCCGCTGGAGGCGCAAGGGTTGCGGGTGATCCTGCTGACCGGCCGCGATAAGGGCGCGATCCGGGCCGAGAAGTTGCGCGCCTTGGCCGATGACGAGGTGGCGGTGGCGGTGGGCACTCACGCGCTCTTTCAAGACGACGTGGCCTTCCGCGATCTCGCCCTGACAATCATCGACGAACAGCACCGGTTCGGGGTCGGCGAGCGGCGAAGGCTGCAGGACAAGGGCGAATCCGCCCATCTGCTGGCCATGTCCGCCACGCCGATCCCCCGCACCCTGGAGCTGACCCTGTACGGCGACCTCGATGTCTCGCGCATCGATGAGAAGCCACCCGGCCGCCAGCCCGTCGCCACCCGCGCCGCGCCCATGGCCCGGCTGCCGGAGATTGTCGAGCGGCTGCGGACGGCGGTGCGCGACGGCGCCCAGGCCTTCTGGATCTGCCCCCTGGTCGCCGAGTCCGAATTCACCGATCTCGCGGCGGCGGAAGCGCGGGCCGCCGCGCTTCGCCACGCCTTTGGATCGTCGGTCGGCCTGGTCCACGGCCGCCTGCCGTCGGCGGAAAAGGACGCGGTGATGCAGGACTTCGCCGAAGGCCGGCTGTCCGTGCTGGTGGCCACGACCGTGGTCGAAGTCGGAGTCGACGTGCCCAACGCCTCCATCATGGTGATCGAACAGGCCGAGAGATTTGGCCTGGCCCAACTGCACCAGTTGCGTGGCCGGGTCGGGCGTGGACAGCGCGAGAGCAGCTGCGTGCTGCTGTACGACCCGCCGCTCAGCCAGGCTGGCCAGGCGCGGCTGGATATTCTACGCCGCACCGACGACGGCTTCGTCATTGCCGAAAAGGACCTGGAGCTGCGAGGCGGCGGCGATCCGCTGGGCCTGCGCCAGAGCGGGTTTCCGGCTTACCGCTTCGCCGACCCCATCGCCCATCGCGATATGATCGCCGCGGCGGCGGACGACGCGCGCCTGGTGCTGGCCCGTGACCCCAAGCTGGAAACGCCGCGCGGCCGCGCCATCCAGGTGTTGCAGGCGCTATTCGACTGGCGCGGCGCGGCCACTGTCAGTGAGGCGGGTTGAACATGACATCCGAGCGTAGAGCCGTCCTCCTGCCCATCGCGGCCATCGCCGCCGCCATGATCTCGGTGCAGTTCGGTGCGACCACGGCGCACCAGCTGTTTTCGACCGTGGGTCCGTCTGGCGCCACCGCTCTGCGCGTCAGCCTGGCGGCGATCATGGTGGTGCTGATCCTGCGGCCCTGGCGCGCCAAGCTGACGCTCAAGTCCATACCCATCCTGCTGGTCTATGGCGTCACGCTTGGCCTGATGAACTACACCTTCTATTGGGCGCTCAGCCTCGCGCCGCAGGGAATCGTGGTGGCGCTGGAGTTCAGCGGACCGCTTGCGGTCGCCATTGGCTCATCGCGGCGCTGGATCGACTTCGCCTGGATCGGTCTGGCGCTCGTCGGACTCGTCTTCCTTTTGCCGATCGGCCATTCAGCTGCGTCGGTCAATCCGCTCGGCGCCGCGCTGGCTCTGGTCGCCGGCGGGTTCTGGGCGGTCTACATCCTGGCGGGCCGCAGGGCCGGCAAAGCTCATGGCCGGTACGCCACCGCCTTTGGGATGGTCATAGCGGCGGCTGTCGTCCTGCCGCTGGGTCTTATCCAGGTCGGCCCGCGGCTGTTCTCGCCGGCCTTCCTGCCCATCGCCCTGCTGGTCGCCCTGCTCTCCAGCGCCATCCCCTATACCCTCGAAATGTTCGCCCTGATGCGCACGCCGCCACAGGTGTTCGGCACGCTGATGAGCATGGAGCCGGCCATCGGCGCGGTGTTGGGCCTGTTCATGCTCAAGGAGCATCTGACCCTGGTGCAGTGGCTCGCTATCGTCGCGGTCATGGGCGCGGCCTTCGGCGTGGCTATGACCGCCCCGCCCACGCCATCCGTGGAAGAACTGGGCTAGCCTCGCGCCAAAGCCGCCAGCTTGAGCACGGTGTTCCAGTTGCGCGCGGTGCCCCGGGTTCCAAGCGCCCGTTCGACGACGGAAATGGTCAGCTTGGAGTCGCCCTGCCCATCTGGATAGACGATGTAGGCGCATCGTCCCTTGGTCTGCGCATATTCCCGGCCCTTGATGGCGCCGCGCAGTGCTTCAATGGCGCCGCCCGCAATCTCAGACTTTAGCGTCACGACCACCAGCCGCGCCGGATCGTCTCGCGCCTCGTCCGCGAATGGATTGGCGGCGATGATCTCGTCCCATTCCTTGCGGGTGCGAACGAAATAGTCCGCCTGGTAGCCGAAACGCTGCTCCGACGCCGCCTGGAGAGTCGCCTCGACCGCCTCGTCCGAGCCCTCGCCACGAAACACCAGATTGCCGCTCTGCAGCAGGGTGTGGACGTCGGTGAAGCCGAGGTGGGTGACCATCGCCCTCAGCTCGGCCATGGGCATCGCCCGTCCGCCGACATTGACGGCGCGGATCAAGGCGATGCGGGCCGGCGCCTCGGTCATTGGGCGTGCCGCACCGGCACAGAACGGACGTAGACGGAGGTGGTGATCGGCGGCGCGCGCCGGGGCTGGGCGGCCACGACCGCGGCGGCGGCTTCGCGCGCCTTGGCGTCGCGCATAGCCTTGGCGCGCAGCTCCAGCCAAAAACCCGAACCGATCAGGGCGGCGATCAGCACAGTGACCCCCGCGAGCGCGATCCAGTCCCGCTCGGTCAGCTCCCGGCCCGCGATCGTCATCCTTGCTGTCTCGCCCTCAAGGCCGGCGCGACATGTTCCATGCGAAAGCCCATGCCGACCACGCGGGCGGGAATCCGCCGCAGCAGCGGGATGGCGTTCAGCAGTTTGGCCGGCCAGGGAACCGCGATGGGGCCCGTGGCGGCCAGGGCGGGTGCGAGCATCTTGTTCTGGATTGTCACCTGGATCGCCTGCATGGCCTTCACAGGCCCCTCGCGCCGCGCCTGGACGGCGGCGAGCGGCGCGTCCGGCACAGAGCCGGCCTTCAGCGGTTCAGCCAACAGGTTGGCGGCGGCGACGGCGTCTTGGACCGCCAGGTTGATCCCCACCCCGCCGACCGGCGACATAGCGTGGGCGGCGTCGCCAATGCACAGCAGGCCGGGCTTCCACCATTCGGTCAGGCGGTCGACCGTGACCGTCAGCAGTTTGACGTCGTCCCAGGACTTCAACGCCTGCACCCGATCCTTGGTCAGCGGCGCAGCCTCGACGACACGCTGGCGGAAGGCCTCCAGGCCGGCGGCCTTGATGGCGTCAAAGCCGCCCTTCGGGGTGACATAGGCGCATTGGAAATAGTCGCCGCGCTCGATCATGACCATGAAATGACCGGGGCCCATGCGGCCAAGGGGGACATTGGCGTCATCGGGCTTGCGGGGCAGACGCATCCACAGCACGTCGATGGGCGCGCCGAGATCGACTCCCTTCAGGCCAGCTTTTTCGCGCAAGGCCGAGGTGCGGCCATCGGCGGCGATCACCAGCCTGGCTTCGATATCCAGATCGCCGTCCGGCCCCTTGGCCCTGACGCCGACCACGCGGCCGTCCCGCTCGATCAGGTCCAGCGCTTCGCATTTCATGCGGACGTCGAGATTGGGAAAGCGTTTGCCCGCCTCCCGCAGGAAGTTCAGGAAATCCCACTGCGGCATGATGGCCACGAACTTGGCCTTGGTTGGCAGATGGCGAAAATCGGCCACCTGGACCGTGGTGTCGCCGATCAGGGCGGACAGCTGGTGGAATTCGTTGTGCGGCCGCTTCAGGAAGTCGTCCAGCAGGCCGAGCTCGCTGAGGGCCTCCATGGTCGACGGGTGAACCGTGTCGCCCCGGAAGTCGCGGAAGAAGTCCTCGTGCTTCTCCAGCACGCTGACCTTAAGGCCCGCACTGGCGAGGATGTAGCCGCACATCATGCCGGCGGGGCCGCCTCCGGCGATACAGCAGTCGGTGACCAAGGGCTCGGGCATGCCGCCAACTTAGCCACCTCGCCATTCAGGCGAAAGCCGCCATCGCTGCCTATTGTTCGCCGGGCGGCGAACCCCGATAGTCACGCTTGGGTGCGAAGGTGTGCGCCCGCGTCGGGGGCTCCATGAATAACCGTTTCACCCTTTTTATCGTCGCAGCCATGATCCTCGGGATCGTCGTGGGCCTGGCCTGCAACGCCCTCCTGTCTCCGGCCGAGATCAAGGCTGTCGCCGCGGTGCTGGCCGTGGTGACCAACATCTTCCTGCGCCTGATCAAGATGATCATCGCGCCCCTGGTCTTCGCCACCCTGGTCGCCGGTATCGCCCATATGGAAGACGCCGCCGCCATTGGCCGGGTCGGGGCCAAGACTATGATCTGGTTCATCGGCTGTTCGCTGGTTTCGCTGGGTCTGGGCCTGATCCTGGTGAACCTGCTGCAACCCGGCGCGGGCCTGTCGCTGCACGCCGCGACCCAGGCGGGCGCGGCGGTGACCGCACAGGGCTTCGACCTGGAAGGCTTCGTCGATCACATCGTGCCGACGTCCATCTTCAAGGCCATGGCGGACAACGAGATTCTGCAGATCGTCGTCTTCGCCTGTTTCGTCGGCACGGCGGTGGCCCAGCTGGACGACGGCGCGCCCCAACTCCTGGTCATGGTGGAACAGGCCGCGTCCATCATGCTGAAGATCACCACCTATGTGATGAAGGTCGCGCCGCTAGCCGTGTTCGCGGCCATCGCGGCGACGGTGGCGACGCAAGGCGCCGGCGTGCTGCTGACCTACGCCAAGTTCGTCGGCGGCTTCTATCTGGCGCTGCTGATCCTGTGGGCGATGCTGTTCGGGGTGGCCGCGGTGCTCCTGCGAGGCCGGTTGGGTAGGTTCGTCGCCTGTGTGCGCCAACCAGCCATCATCGCCTTTTCCACCTCCACCTCAGAGGCCGCCTATCCCAAGCTGCTGGAGGGCCTGCAGACCTTCGGCCTGCCGCGCCAGATCGTCAGCTTCGTGCTGCCGCTGGGTTATTCGTTCAACCTGACCGGCTCGATGATCTACTGCACCTTCGCGACCATCTTCATCGCCCAGGCCTATCACATCACCCTGAGCGCCGGCCAGCAGATCGGCATGTTGCTGCTGATGATGATTACGTCCAAAGGGGTTGCGGGCGTACCGCGCGCGGCCCTGGTGGTGATCCTCGCCGCCCTGCCGGTTTTCCACATTCCCGAGACCGGCATTCTGCTGGTGCTCGCCGTGGATCACCTGCTCGACATGGGCCGCAGCTGCACCAATGTGATCGGCAATTCCGTGGTCAGCGTCGCGGTGACGGCGTGGGAGGGGCGGCTGGGAACCACCGAGCCGGTGGAGGCTATCGCAAGCTAACCCACGCGGGGATGAGCTCAATTTTTGCTTAGAGCTTCCGCTTCTGGGCCAGGGCGCAGACGGTCGCCGAGCCGATTGGGCCGGTCTCGTCATAGAGGAAGCATTCGCCGATCGCGACGCCATCGGTGGCCCCGTGGTTGACCACCTCATAGCCCACCCATTCCGTCGTGGGCGAGCGGTGCAGATAGAGGGTCACGTCGCTGTTGATATAGCCCAGCCCCTTGTCGCCGGCGTTGGCGTAGGGGCTGGCGAAGTCGGCGGAGACGGCGACGCGGGTGAATGGGGTCAGGGGCTCGCCGCCGACCAGGTCTCGAACCTCGGCCATCCAGGTGCGGCGCTGGCCGACCGTTCCCATCGCGCCGCTGATCGGCCGCATCGCCCACATCCCGCCCATGCCGGCGCGGCGATCCTCGGGCGGCGGAATGTCGGCGGGCTTAGGGACGGTCCAGTTCGGCGGCGTCCAGACATTGCCTTCCGGGTTTTCGGTCCGCCGCAGCAGCTGGCAGGTCGCCCTCGCCATGCTGACGCCGCCGCTGATGAACTCGGCGTCGATGACCTTGATGCGATGGCCTTCGCGCACGACCGTGGTCTTCACCTCGATGGGCGACATGTCCGGCAGGCGATACATATCGACAGTCAGCCGCGCGGGTTGGAATTCGGGCGAGCCATGACGCTGTTCGATGACATGACCGAGCAGGCCGATGATCACCCGGCCATGGAGGGAGTTGGGGTCCCACGGCCCGCGCGAGACCTTGCCAGGAACATAGAGGTCGCCGTCGCGGGTGAAGAAGGGCTCGGTCTCGGTCGTCATCATGGTCTCATCGGCTAAGCTTCCTGCGGTGACGCCTAAAGGCGCGCCGCCTGGATTTCAAAGGCTTTCGCGGTCGGGTTGCCGGAGCCCATCGGTGATGGTAGCGTATTACAAGTGTCAATTTGGAATACGCCTATGACCGCAGACTATGGCGTTCGAGCGATCCGGCGGGGCGTGACGCCGCTTCAGATCGTGCTTTCGGTCGGACTGTTGGTGCTCACCCTTGCGCTCGGTGTGATCCTCTATCGCTACTGGATCGGCCAGATGGCGATCGCGCGCGAATGGTTGATCGCCGGGCCGCCCTGCCCGGCCTTAAGTCAATCGGCGCTGGTTGCTTCAGGCCTGCAGGCCGCTGCCGAGGGCGATCTGCGCGGCTTCCCCGATATGAACAACGACTATGACAATGTTCGGTTTGGCCGACGGTTCGGCTACGTCAGCTGCGCGGAGGTTCGCGACAATGGCGGCCTCAGCATTGACAGCCACCCGGTCTGCCAATTCACCCGTCCGGTTGTGGTGACCGTCACCAGCCCCAAGGGTGTCTTCTATTTCAACACCGGCTCAACCGCGCCGGCGACGGTTTCGGTGAAGGACGGCAAGCCGGACTGCGTTCTGGCCAACCGGTTTAAGGTCAACCCCAACTATATGACTGACCCTGCCAGCACCGACCCGTCGGCGGGGGCTGGTTGACGGCTGTCAGCGGTAGGGATCGGCCTTGGACAGATAGTCGCGGACATAGTCGCCGACACCGTCCTCGAGGCTGGTCATCGGTACATTGTATCCGGCCGCCCGCAGCCGGCTCATGTCGGCTTCGGTAAAATACTGATACTGGCCGCGAAGTCCGTCGGGCATGTCGTAATATTCGATCTTCGGCTCGAAGCCGGCGGCGCGGAACGTCGCCTCGGCCAGGTTTTTGAACGATCGCGCCAACCCCGAGCCCAGGTTGTAGACGCCGTTCACGCCCGGACTGGCCACCAGCCAGGCGATGACGTCGGCGACGTCGCGGACATAGACAAAGTCCCTAAGTTGGCCGCCATCCTCATAGCCCTCGCGGTGCGACTTGAAGAGCCGAACGGTCTCGCCCTGGCCGGCTTGCGGCCAGATCTTGGCCACCACCGACTTCATGCCGTCCTTATGGTCCTCGTTGGGGCCATAGACATTGAAGAACTTCAGGCCCACCCATTGCGGCGGCGCGGCGCCCTTGGCCGCTTCCCGGGCGGCGAAGATATCGAACAGCGCCTTGGACCAGCCATAGGCATTCAGTGGCCGCAGACGCAGAAGCGAGTCTAGATCATCCTTGCCATCGAAACCCAGGTCGCCATCGCCATAGGTGGCGGCCGAGGAGGCGTAGATAAGCCTCCGCTTATTTTGCGCGCACCAGCGGAACAGGTCCCGGGACAGGGTGAAGTTGGTGTGGATTATTTTGTCGGCGTCCGGCTCCATGGTGGAGGAGATGGCGCCCATGTGGATCACGGCCTCCAGGTCGGCGAGGTTGTGGTCCAGCCAGTCGAACATGGCTTCCGGGGGGACGAAATCGCTGATCGGATGCTTGGCGAGGTTGCGCCACTTGCCGCTGGCGGCGTCCCCTAAGCGATCGCAAGCCGCGATGTCATAGACGTCGTCCTCGGTCAGGCGGGCGACAATATTGGAGCCGATGAAGCCGGCGGCGCCGGTGACCAGGATGAGTTTGCGGCTCACCGGTTGGTCGCCAGCTTGCGGATCGTCGCCGTGGTGGAAAAGCCGTCGACCAGACCCGCCAGGCGCACCTGGCCGCCATAGCTTTGCACGAACTCGTTCCCGACCACGCCCTCGACCGTGTAGTCCGCGCCCTTGATCAGCACGTCAGGCCGCGCCGCCTCGATCAAGGCGATGGGGGTCTCTTCGCTGAACGACACCACCAGGTCCACCGAGCCCAGGCCAGCGAGGACCAGGGCTCGAGACTCCAGGTCGTTCACGGGCCTTCCCTCGCCCTTCAGCGCGCGGATCGAGCCGTCGCTGTTCAGGCCGACGATCAGCTTGTCGCACCAGGTTTTGGCCTGGGCCAGGTAGGCGACATGGCCGCGATGCAGGATGTCGAAGCAGCCGTTGGTAAAGCCGATTTGGAGACCTTGGGCGCGCCAGCGGGCAATTTCCGCGCGCATACGTTCGGGCGTCGCGATCTTGGCCTCGATCGGGGCGCGATGGGAGGAAATCTCCGCCTCCACCAACTCTTCCGGCGTCACCACCGCGGTGCCCGGCTTGCCAACCACAACGCCCGACGCCAGCATCGCCAAATCCACGGCCTGCTCGATTTCAGCCCCGGCCGCCATCGCGAGGCCCAACGCGGCCAGGGCGGTGTCGCCCGCGCCCGAGACATCGAACACCTGACGCGGCACACCAGGAAAATGGCGCACCGGTTGTCCGCGTACAGCCAGCGACATGCCTTTAGCGGCCCGGGTGACCAGAATGGATCGGCAGGCGCAGTGCTCTAGCGCCGCCGCCAGCGCGGCCTCGATCTCCACGTCGGTCTCGGTGGGAAGGCCCGTGGCATGGGCCAGTTCGGCGGCGTTCGGCTTGACCAGATCGGCGTCGCCATAGCGGAGGAAGCTGCGCGCCTTGGAGTCCACGATCAGCGGCGCATTGTTTGCGCGCGCGGCGGCAAGACAGGCGGCGATAACCGAACTGGTGATGACGCCTTTTCCGTAGTCCGATAGCAGGATGGCGCCGGCGCCGTTGGACGCGTCGCCGATCAGATCGACCACGCGCTTCTGGGTTTCCCCGCTCACCTCGCCCACATCCTCGTGGTCCACGCGCAGCAACTGCTGGCCCCCGGCGACGAACCGGGTCTTCAAGGAGGTGGCGCGTCCGACCTGGGTGGCGAGGAACCCCTCCAGGCCCTCGATATCGCCGATCAGCTGGGTGGCCTGATGCGCGACGCGGTCATCGCCCACCACCCCCACCAGAGCCACAACGCCGCCGAGCGCGGCGATGTTGCGCGCAACGTTCCCCGCGCCGCCCAGCATCGAGACTTCGGAGTGGTGCGACATGATCGGCACGGGGGCTTCGGCCGACAGCCTCGCGGCCTCGCCATGCACGAATTGGTCGACCATCACGTCGCCGACGCAAACGGCTCTGCCGCCCTTGATACGCGTCAGCAGGTTCTGCAGTTCTGACAGGTCCATCTCGCCCTCTGAGCAGATCAGGCGTTCAGCCGTCGTTTCGCCAGCGCGTCATACTCCAGCAATTCACGGACCAGAGCCTCGAATTGGCTGAGTGGAACCATGTTTGGCCCGTCCGATGGCGCGTGATCCGGGTCCTGGTGGGTTTCCATGAACACGCAGGCCACGCCGATGGCGACGGCGGCGCGGGCAAGGACCGGAACAAACTCCCGCTGTCCGCCCGACGTCGCGCCCTGCCCGCCGGGCTGCTGCACCGAATGGGTGGCGTCGAACACGATCGGACAGCCAATCTCGGACATGATCGGCAGGGCGCGCATGTCGGACACGAGCGTGTTGTAGCCGAAAGAGACGCCCCGCTCGCAGGCCATCACATTCGGATTGCCGGTCGAAAGAACTTTTTCGACGACGTTTTTCATGTCCCAGGGCGCCAGGAACTGCCCCTTTTTGACATTCACGGCCTTGCCGGTGGCGCCGGCGGCGAGCAGCAGATCGGTCTGTCGCGAGAGAAAGGCCGGGATCTGCAGCACATCGACCACCTGGGCCGCTTGCACGCATTGGTCGCTTTCGTGGACGTCGGTCAGCACCGGCAGGCCGACGCTCTCGCGGATCTCGGCAAAGATCGGCAACGCCTGCCCCAGGCCTATGCCGCGCTCGGTGCTCACCGAGGTGCGGTTGGCCTTGTCGAACGAGGTTTTATAGATCAGCCCAATGTCCAGCCGATCGGCGATTTCGCGTAATGCGTGCGCCGTCTCCAGTGCATGTTGGCGGCTCTCGAGTTGGCAGGGGCCGGCGATAATCGTCAGCCGCTCGCGATTGCCGATACGCACCTTGCGACCCTTGGGGGCTGCAACCTCGACCGTGGAATTGGGTTGTGTCAACGCAGGGTCCCGCTGATCCGCTGTTCTAAATGCGCCGTAGAAGTGAGGCGCCCGACAAGAACAGACAAGGGGCAACGGAGCTAATATGAAAGTCGCTGTTATCGGAGCAGGCGTGTCCGGATTGGGCGCCGCCTACGCCTTGAAGGACAAGACGGAAATCGTCCTCTACGAAAAGGAAGCCCGGCTCGGCGGCCACGCCAATACGGTGACGATCGACTATGATGGCGCCCCGGTCGACGTCGACACCGGGTTCATCGTCTACAATACGCGAAACTATCCCAACCTGGTCGGCCTGTTCGACGCCATCGGCGTGGACAGCGTCCAGACGGACATGAGTTTCGCCTTCGCCTGCGCCAATCTTCAGTGGTCGTCCAACTTTCCGCGCGGCGTATTCGCCCAGAAGCGAAATCTGGTCAGCCTGAAGTTCATGCGGATGCTGTCGGACATCCGCCGTTTCAACCAGACCGCCATTGATGACCTCAATGCCGGCCGCCTGCGCGATCTCAGCCTTGGCGGCTATCTGCGGCTGCGTGGGTTTTGCGAAGGCTTTGAGACCAACTATCTTCTGCCCATGGGCGCGGCCATCTGGTCGACCAATCCGGCCAGCATTCGCGAGGCGCCGGCGGAGAGCTTCATCCGCTTCTTCGCCAATCACAGCCTGCTGCAGATGGTCCAGCCCAAGTGGCGCACCGTTCGCGGCGGCAGCCGGACCTATGTCGAAAAGCTCGCCGCCCTGCTCGGCGATCGGGTTCGCGCCGGGCGCGGCGTGCGGTCGGTGCGCCGCGGGCGGGACGGAGTCACGGTCGTCGACTCGTTCGGCAATGCGGACCATTTCGACCAGGTGATTTTCGCCTGCCACTCTGACCAGTCGCGCCACCTGCTGGCCGACGCCGACTGCGAGGAACGGCTGTTCCTGGGCGCCATCCGTTACGCGCCCAATCGCGCCTACCTGCATCGCGACTCCGCCCTGATGCCGAGCCGCAAGGCGGCCTGGGGCAGCTGGAACTATCTGGTCGGCGAGTCCGGCGAGGATATGGGCGGCGTGACCTACTGGATGAACGGCCTTCAGGGCATCGATCCGGCCAAGCCGCTGTTTGTCAGCCTCAACCCAAAGACCATCCCCGACCCAGCTCTCACTTTCGGCGTCTTCGACTACGACCATCCCCAGTTTGACGTCGCCTCGCTGGCGGCGCAGCGGCAGTTCCAACGGGTCCAGGGGCGAGGCGGCGTCTGGTACGCCGGCGCCTGGCTTGGCTATGGCTTTCACGAGGACGGTCTGACCGCCGGCCTGCGTGTCGCCCTGGCGCTGGGTGGCGAAGTTCCCTGGCAGTTCGTCGATCACCGCATCCAAGGCGGTCCCGTCCAGGCGGCGCAGGCGTTCGAGCCCCTGCGGGAAGCCGCGGTGGCGTGATGCGTCCCGCCAGCCTCTATGTCGGCCACACAACCCACAGCCGGCTCAGGCCTCGGCCGCACAGATTCACCTACAGCGTCTTCCAGCTGCTGATCGACATTGACCGTATCGATGCCGCCACCGCGGGCCTCACCTGGCTGAGCAAGGGTCGTTTTGGTCTCTTCTCATTCGCGGAGCGCGATCACGGCGCCCGCGATGGATCGCCCCTGCGGCCCTGGGTCATGGCGACCTTAGGCCAGGCGGGTGTCCCCGCCAGCGCGCGCACGATCCGCCTGCTCTGCTTTCCTCGCGTCCTGGGGTTTGTGTTCAATCCGATCTCGATCTTCTTCGTCCATGCCGCTGATGAGCGGCTGGAGGCGGTGATCTATGAGGTCAACAACACCTTTGGTCAGAGCCACGCCTATGTCGTTCCGGCGACCGGTGCGCCCAAGGAGCGGCAGACGGCGGATAAACGCCTCTATGTCTCGCCCTTCTATCGCGTCGAGGGCGGCTACAGATTCAAACTCACCAGCCCAGCTGAGAGCTTTCGGCTGGTCATCAACAAACAGGTCGATGGCCACGTCGACTTTACCGCCAATCTGATCGCCGAGCGCAGGGCATTGACCGACGCCGCGCTGATCCGCCTGTTCTTCAGCATGCCGCTGATGACCCTGGGCGTGGTGGCGGCGATCCACTGGGAAGCGCTTAAGCTCTGGATCAAGGGCGCCCCGTTTGGGGCTCGCCCGGCCGGTCCGAAGACAAGCATCAGTGTGGGGCGTGCATTTTCCCGACTTTCATGGAACGATGTCGAAGCCATGAGCGGGAGGGGTTCTAATCATGAGCAACGCGGCCCAGCTGACCACCGCCGACGCCCTGGCGCTCGCGCGGCCTGACCTGAGAAACGCACCGGCGATCGTTCGCTCGGCGGTGAAACTTGCGGCCCAGACCTGGTGTTTCGGAGGCATCACCTTCGTGCTGCCGTCTGGCCGTGAAATCCCCATTCGCGGCAGCGAGCCCGGCCCGATGGCGCGGCTGATCATCCACGACTATCGCTGCATGGCCCGGGTGATGTCGGCGGGCGATATCGGCTTTGCTGAAGGTTATATGGCCGGGGAATGGGACACGCCGGACCTGCCGGCGCTGCTGGAAACCGCCAGCCTGAACTTCGACCGCATCCAGCAATTGGGCGTCGGCAATCCCTTCATGCAGGCGATGAACTTCATCGGCCACCTGCTGCGACCGAACAATCGCAACGGCTCGCGAAAGAATATCCATGCCCACTATGACCTGGGCAACGCCTTCTATGAGCGCTGGCTCGACCCGACCATGACCTACTCCGCGGCGCGCTTCGAGCGCCCAGACCAGCCCTTGGCGGAGGCGCAAACCAACAAATACGCCAGCCTCGCCCGGTCGATGGAGCTGCATCCGGACCATCATGTGCTGGAGATCGGCTGCGGCTGGGGCGGTTTCGCCGAGTTCGCCGCCAAGGAGGTGGGCGCCCGGGTCACCGGCATCACCATTTCCACCGAACAGTATGATTTCGCCAAGAAGCGGATGTTCGACCAGGGTCTGGCGGACAAGGCCGACATCCGCCTGATCGACTATCGCGACGTGGAGGGCCCCTTCGACCGGGTCGCCTCCATCGAGATGTTCGAGGCGGTGGGCGAACGCTATTGGCCGACCTATTTCGAGAAGATTCGCGACGTGATGGCGCCCGGTGGCCGCGCCGGCCTGCAGATCATCACCATCCGCGACGAACTGTTCGAGCACTATCGCAGCCACGCAGACTTCATCCAGAAGTACGTCTTTCCGGGCGGCATGCTGGGCAGCGAGCAACGGCTGCGCCAAGAGACCGATCGCGTCGGTCTGGAGTGGCGGGCGGTCAGCCGCTTTGGCCAGAGCTACGCCGACACCCTCGCCCAGTGGGGTGAGAACTTCCAGAACGCCTGGGAGGACATCAAGACCCTGGGTTTCGACGAGCGCTTTCACCGCCTCTGGCATTTCTACCTGAGCTATTGCGAGGCGGGCTTCCGCTCGGAGCGCACCAACGTCATTCAACTGAGTCTTGCGAAAGGATAGGTAATGAAGCCTTGGGGGGCGGTCGCCGCGGCGTTATCAATGTCCGTATCGATGGTGTTGGGCGCAGCGCCCATGCCCGCCAACGCGGAGGGGCCAATGCCGGCGCCCGTGGTTTTCTTCGACATCGCCGCGCCAAGTTTGGCGCCCCAGGCGGCCTTCTATCATGAGGTGTTCGACTGGCAGATCGCGCCGAGCGGCGCGTTCAGCGTTCCGGTTGTCTCGCCGCTTCCTGGCACCCTGCGCGTCGAACCGGCCAACGAAGGCCCGGTGACGGAGCGGGTGCTTTATATCGGCGTGCCGGACATCAACGCGACCACGGCCAAGATCGTCGCTCATGGCGGCGCCATCGTCTTTCCACGGATGGCCATTCCTGGCGCGGTGATCGTTGCGCTGTTCAAGGATCCCGCCGGAAACCGCATGGGTCTGGTCGAGATGGCGGACGGCAAACCGATCATTCCGCCGGCGCATTAGGCCGCTTGGCCGCTTGCTCAGACCGCCCCTTTGCGCATAGCGTCGCCAGGCTTTCGCTGCCCCGAGTAATGCGCCCATGTCCTCTCCCAAAAGCGTCGTTGAAGCCATCGGCAATACTCCGCTGATCCGGCTGAACCGAGCCAGCGACGCGACGGGATGCGAAATTTGGGGCAAGGCCGAGTTCATGAATCCCGGCCAGTCCGTCAAGGACCGGGCGGCCCTGTTCATCATCCGCGACGCCGAACGGCGGGGCCTGCTGCGTCCTGGCGGCCTGATTGTCGAAGGCACCGCCGGCAACACCGGCATCGGCCTGGCCATGGTGGCCTCGGCTCTGGGCTATCGCTGCGAGATCGTCATTCCGCGCACGCAAAGCCAGGAAAAGAAGGACGCGATCAAGCTCCTTGGCGCGAAGCTGGTCGAGGTGGACGCCCTCCCCTACTCCAACCCCAACAACTATGTCCGCTATTCCGGTCGCCTGGCCGAGGAGCGGTTGGCGACCGAACCCAATGGCGCGATCTGGGCTAACCAGTTCGACAATGTCGCCAACAGGCAGGCCCATGTGGAGACCACAGCGCCGGAAATCTGGGAACAGACCGAAGGCCGGGTCGACGGGTTCGTCTGCGCGGTCGGCAGCGGCGGGACTCTGGCCGGCATCGCCATGGGCCTGCGAGCGCGCAACCCTCAGGTCGCCATCGGTCTGGCCGACCCATTGGGCGCATCGCTCTACAACTGGTACGCCCATGGCGAACTAAAAGCCGAAGGAACCTCGATCACCGAAGGCATCGGTCAGGGCCGGATCACCGCCAACCTCGAAGGTCTGACGGTGGACTATCCCTACCAGATCCCCGACGCCGAGGCCCTGGAGCAGGTGTTCGAGCTTACCGAGCACGAGGGGCTTTGCCTGGGCGGCTCGAGCGGGATCAATGTGGCCGGCGCTATCCGCCTGGCCCGCGATCTCGGCCCCGGCAAGACCGTCGTGACCATCCTTTGCGATCACGGCTCGCGCTATCAAAGCAAGCTGTTCAATCCCGCATTCCTGCGCGAACGCGATCTTCCTGTGCCGAAATGGATGTGAAGAGCATGGATCCCACCGTCTCCACCGACTGGCTGGCCGAACATCTGGAGGACCCGTCCGTCGTCATCATCGACGCGACCTGGTTCATGCCGGGAACCCCGCGTGACGCTCGCGCCGAGCACGCCGAGCGGCACATTCCCGGCGCGGTCTTCTTCGACATCGACGAGATTTCCGACCACGCCAATCCCCTGCCCCACATGCTGGCCGAGCCGGCGGACTTCGCCGTCCACGCGCGCCGGCTGGGGGTCGAGCCGGACTCCAAGGTGGTGGTCTATGACGCCCAGGGCCTGTTTTCAGCGCCACGGGTCTGGTGGAACTTCCGGGCCATGGGCCACGACGCCGTCTGGGTGCTGGACGGCGGCCTGCCCAAGTGGATCGCCGAGGCCCATGCTCTGGAGACCGGCTGGCCCGAGCGCGAACACGGCGAGTTCAAGGCTCATCCCAAGCCGGATCTGGTGCGGTCGATCGATCAGGTTCGCGCGGCGCTGGACGCTAAGTCCGCCCAGCTGGTGGACGCCCGCTCGGCGGATCGCTTCACCGCCAAGGCGCCGGAGCCGCGCGCGGGCCTGCGCAGCGGTCATATGCCAGGCGCCCGCAACGTCCCGTCGGCCTCAGTCGTGATCGATGGCCATCTGGCGGACAAGACGACCTTGGAAAAGCTGTTCATCGCCGCCGGCGTCGACCTGAAGGCGCCGATCATCACCACCTGTGGGTCGGGCGTTTCCGCCGCGATCCTCTCCCTGGGCCTGGCGCGGCTGGGCCGTTGGGATGCGCCGATCTACGACGGATCATGGACCGAATGGGGCGGCCGGCCCGACACAGCTGTCGCCGTCGGATGAGCCCAGACGACGCGAAGACGTCTGACGCGACGCGGATGATCCGCGCCGGTCATACGGCGGGTCAGACCTTCAAGACCGTCGGACCGGTGATCCAACGTGGATCCACCGTGCTGATGCCCGACGCTGCCTCGCTCTATGACGACAACCAGGTCAGCTATGGCCGCGGCGGGCTGACCACCCAGGCGACGCTGGCGAGCGCGCTTTGTGAGCTGGAAGGCGCGGTTGGCTGCCAACTCTTCCCTTCCGGCGTCGCCTCGGTCACGGGGCCCCTGCTGGCGATTCTGAAGGCTGGCGACCGTCTGCTGATCTCCGACAGCGCCTACAACCCCACCCGCCGGTTTTGCGATCATGTGTTGAAACGCTACGGCGTCGACGTGGGCTATTTCCCGCCGCGCGCCTCGCCGGACGAGATCATGGCGATCGGTGGTCCGAACCTGACCGCCATTCTGATCGAATCGCCCGGCTCGCTCACCTTCGAGATGACCGACATTCCTGGTGTGGCGGCGTTAGCGCGCGAGCGCGGGGTGATCACCCTGGTCGACAATACCTGGGCGGCGGGCCTGCTGTTCAAGCCGCTGGCGCATGGGGTCGACATCAGCATCCAGGCGCTGACCAAATATGTCGGCGGCCATTCCGACGTTTTCATGGGTTCGGCCTGCGCCGGCACGCCAGCCATGAAGCGCAAGCTGGACGATGCGGTGATGCACATGGGCTGGGCGGTGTCGCCCGACGACGCCTATCAGATGTTGCGTGGTCTTCGGACCCTGCCCACCCGCATCGCCAAGCACGGCGAAAATGGCCTTGTGATCGCCAACTGGCTCAAAGAGCAGCCGCAGGTGGCGCAGGTGCTGCACCCGGCTCTGCCAGACAGCGCGGACCATGCCCTTTGGAAGCGCGACTACGCCGGCGCCTGCGGCCTGTTCAGCGTGGTGTTGCAGCCTGCGACCGACCTGGCCGTGAACGCCTTCCTGGACAGCCTGACCCTGTTCGGCCTTGGCTTTTCCTGGGGCGGCTTTGAGAGCCTGGCCACTTCCAGCGGCAATCAGCTGCAGAAGCGCCGTCATCACGCCGCATTGGCGGGACCCGTGGTGCGCATTCACGTCGGCCTGGAGGATACGGCCGACCTGATCGCCGATCTGAAAAAGGGGTTCGCGGTCTTCGACCAGGCGCGCTGACCGCGCCATTTCCAGAAGGCGCGCTGACCGCGGCATTTCCAGAAGGCGCGCGACCGCGCCCTGGCGACCCCGGCTGGATTCGAACCAGCAACCGTCCGCTTAGAAGGCGGATGCTCTATCCGGTTGAGCTACGGGGTCCGCTGGACCTAGTGCGTCCAGGATTGTTTGCGATTGAAGGCGAAGTTGTCGGCATAGGCCTTGATCACCCGCTTGACGGGCGGCGGCTCCATGACGCGGAACGGGATGCCGTGAGCCTGGGCGTAGGCGATCGCCTCTTCTCGGCTCTCGAAATTGAGGTGGACCTCGCCGTTCATATCCTTCGACTGGGCCCAGCCGACCAACGGATCAGGCAGACGCGCCGACTCCGGCTCAAAGTCCAGCCGCCACTCCTTGGTCTTGGCCTTGCCCGACTGCATGGCGGTTTTGGCGGGACGGTAGATGCGAGCGACCATCGCTGCGAGTCTCCTAGAAGTCAGACGTTGGCGATAGCCTAAAAGCGCCGCTTCGCAAACGCCCTGCCTTCGCACGCTTCGGACGTCGTCACGCCGACGCTAATTTTGGCGACGCCAAAATTTGCGAAGGCGGATGGTCGGGGCGAGAGGATTCGAACCTCCGACCCTCTGCTCCCAAAGCAGATGCGCTACCAGGCTGCGCCACACCCCGAGACCATCCTTCATTCCATCGAAAGCGCGACGAACACGCCTTCGATCATTGAGTTCAGACTAACCCCGATCCGACTAACTCGTCCTCACAGGGTCACGCTGCGTTCAATTAAGCACCTGATAGCCGAAGTCGCGCCGGGAAGCCAAACATGAAGCGCGCCTTTCCTGCATTGAAGACGACGGCCCCTCGTTGATCTAAACCTGCCGTCGATTTCGGGGATCGACCTTTGGCTGACCGGCCGTTCATCGTCATGTCGGGGTTACCCGCAAGCGGGAAGACGACGCTTGCAATCAGGATAGCCGCCGCCCTTGGACTTCCGCTGCTGGACAAGGACGATATTCTAGAAGCCCTGTTCGAGGGCGCGGGCTTGGTCGATCCTTCCATGCGTCAGAAGCTCAGCCGGTCGAGCGATGATGTACTTGCCAGGCTTGCCGCTGCTTCTCAGGGCGCTGTCCTCGTTTCGTTTTGGCGTCACCAGGACGTGGCGGGAACCGCGGGAACGCCAACGGCGTGGATTAAAGCGCTGTCGAGCAACGCTGTGGAAGTCCATTGCCTCTGTCCGCCGAAGGTCGCCTTGCAGCGCTTCACGGACCGCCAAAGACATCCCGCGCATAACGACGCAGCGAGGTTGGCTAGCCTTCCGGCTCAGTTCCAACAGTTGGCGCGTTTAGGTCCGTTGGGATTGGGGTCGATCGTCGTCGTGAGGACGGATCAACCCTATGAGTTCGCCGAGCTCATCGGCGAAATTCGCCAGGCCCTGGCATAGACGAGATATCCGCCCGCTGTATGGACGCCGCTGCAACGCGGCGTATCAGACCTTGTGACGGCGTCGGAGCCTGAAGATTCCCGACGCGCGGACCACGTCGCGGCCGCCGGCGTGGATTCTCGCCTCGGCGAAGGCGAACTCCTGGGTCTCGCGAGTCACCTTGGCCTCGCCGAACACCCACTCCCCGCGCTTGGCCGGGGCCAGATAGTCGATCGACAGATGGATGGTCACGCCCACCGACTTGGTCGCCCGGCCGACCGAGGTCGCCAGCAATCCATCCACGAACGCCGACAGCATGCCGCCGTGAGCAAAGCCCATCTGGTTGCAGTGGCGCGCCAGGACGAAGAAGGCCTGTTCCGCGCCGTTCTCGGAACGCCGCTCGTAGTAGGGGCCGTTGTGCAATGAGAACGGCCCGCGCACCTGCTGCAGGACGAAGCCCTCCGGCGGCGGCGGAATTGCGTCGTCCGCGGGCGAAGCATCGGTATCGGTTTCAGTCATGGGGAAGCGACCTCGATTGCACCCGATCACCGACCTTGACGTGAAGGGCTTCGGCCTCGCCGCCGTTGATTTCCAATACCGCGGCGACCTCGGCGAAGGATCGGATCGGGTCCAGGGATTGGGGCTTGGCGTTTGCGACGATACTAAAAATCGCGCCACCAGCGTCGATGAACAGAACGTCCAGGGGCACCAGCGTATCCTTCATCCAGAAGGCTACGGGCCGGCGGTCTAAAAAGACGTAGAGCATGCCCCGATCACGGCCGAGGGATTTGCGGCACATCAGGCCATGTTCCTGCTGAGCCTCGGTGGTCGCGACTTCCACCTTGAACCTGACGGGTCCCTTCTGGCTGGCGATGGTCAGGGGCTCACCGCCGAACGCCGGGATCGGCAGGGAAACGCCGCAATCCTGGGCACGGACCGAGCCGGCAGCCAACGACAATCCAAGCGTCAGACCGATCGCCGCCCCGCCGAGCAACCTCATTTGTCGACCACGACCGCGCCGGGTTTTCTCACCAGCTTGATTTCATAAAGCTTGGGCCAGTCCTTGCCGGTCACGAACAGCCTGTCTCCCTTGGCGTCGTAGGCTATGCCATTGAGCACCTGGTTGGGATCGCCGGTGGCGTCGGCCTTTTCCAGCAGGCCACTCAGATCGATCCAGCCGACAACGTTACCCGTGGCCGGGTCGATGCGGGCGATGTAGTTGGTCATCCAGATGTTGGCGAAGATCTCGCCCTTGACCCATTCCAGCTCATTGATGTTGGAAATCGGCGTTCCGTCGGACGTGACCGTGATCCGCCGGACCTCCTTCAGGCGCTTCGGATCGAGAAAGCGGATGTTGGGCGTGCCGTCGCTCATGATCAGGTCGTGGCCGTTCTGCGTCAGCGCCCACCCCTCGCCGGGATAGCTGAACTTGCCGAGCGGCTTGAAGGTGGCCAGGTCGTAGATGAAGCCAATCTGGCTGCGCCACGTCAGCTGGATCAAATGACCCTTCCAGTCGACGATGCCCTCGCCAAAATATTCCGGCGCGAGCGGTCGGGACAGAACGACCTTGCCGTCCTCCAGCCGCTCCTTGCGGATCATCGAATGCTTTTCAAGGCCCGTGCTCTCGTAAAGGTAGCCGTCCAGGTAGAACAGGCCCTCGGTGAAGGCGCCGGGATCGTGCGCGTAGGTGTGGACGATCGTGTAGCCGTAGAGTGGAGCGGCGGCGTGCGCGCCCTGGCCCGACACCAGCGCCGCCAGAAACGCGATAAGAAGCCAAGGTCGCAAACTCATCGCGGCGGCTGCCTCGTCTCAGTGAATAGGGATCGAAGCCATACACCGTGATCTCGCGATCACGATGTCAAAGGCGCGAACTTAAGGTTCGCTGGCGAGGCCTATTCGGCCGCGATCTCCGCCACCACCAGGCCTTTAGGGCCCTCGGCAAAACGGACCATCACGTCTTCGCCGGGCTGGAGATCTTCCAGGCCGCTACGACGCAGGGTCTCGATGTGAACGAAGATGTCGCCGGGCTCCCCATCCCGCACGACGAAACCGTAGCCCTTGGTTCGGTTGAACCATTTGACCTTGGCTCGTTCCAGCGGTCCTGGCGGCGAGGAAGGCCGCCGCGGCGGCGCCTGGTCGCGAAATCCACTGCCACGGGCGCCATCGAAACCGCCTCGATGGCCATCGAAGCCATCCCGGTCCCGGCGAAAGCCGCCGTCCCGCTCGAACGGCCGCGCCGGTTGCGGGCGTTCGGCCGGCGGCGAAGCACAGGACTCGTCAAGCTCGTGAATTTCAGAGACCTGCCAGCCTTTTGGGCGCTTGATAACGCCGCAGACGATGGCCGAGCCCTCCGGCGCGTTTTCACGACCGAACTGGCGAAGGCTTGTAACGTGCAACAACACGTCCTTAAGACTGGTCTGGCTAGGATCGTCGGGGACGATAAATCCATAGCCTTTACCGGCGTCGAACCATTTGATTCGTCCGCTGATCCGTACCGACTCACCCCCGTCGTCGGCGCTCTCATAACCAAAACTAGACATAGTGCCCCTCAAGGCCCGTCCAAAATCGCAGAGGGACGGGTACGCGAGAATAACACTGTTCTCGCGAAACCGGAGGGTCAACGGTTGATTCGCCTTATAGGCGACAAAAACTGCGTCATTCCGACGCACCGTGGCAGTCCCTAGCGGAATCGAACCGCTCTTCCCAGAATGAAAATCTGGTGTCCTAACCGATAGACGAAGGGACCGTAACGACGAGGAAGCGCGATATATCCGCCTTCGCCGGGGCGTGCAAGTCGTTGTGGTGAACCAATTTCATGACGCCATGCGCGGGTCCGCGGCGTCCTCGATTTCGAGCTCCACGCCGTTGCGCCCGTTCCAGTCGTCCGGTTTGAGCCGGCCGACTACATGCAAGGTTCCGCCGGCCATCAATCGCTTGCCCAGCTCGGTTTCCGCCGCCCGCCAGGCGATGGCGCGCAAACGTCGCCCCGTTGAGTCCGTGAGCTGGCAGCGCAGATGACCGCCCTTCATCGGCATGATCTGTTCAGCCCGCACATCGGCCATGGCGAACAGGGGTTCGGGATTGCCCGGGCCAAACGGCTGCAGGCGCTGGAAGTCGTCGAACAGGGCGCGGTCGGCGCCGCCGGGGGTGATCAGGGCGTCGATCTCAACGGCGTCCATCGCCGCCGCATCGAGGCTTTCCTGGGCCAGGGTTTCACAGAGGAAGGCCCGCAGCTCCGGCACCGCGTCGGCGCGCATGGTCAGTCCCGCCGCCATGGCATGGCCGCCGCCGGACATCAGCAGGCCGTTCTCGAAGGCGGCCTGGATCGCGCGGCCCAGGTTCACGCCCGGCTGCGAACGGCCTGACCCTTTGCCGATGCCCGCGACAGGGTCGATGCCGATGACCAGGGTGGGTTTGCGATAGCGTTCGCGCAGGCGACCGGCGACGATGCCGATCACGCCGGGATGCCAACCCTCGCCGGACACCACCAGCACGGGTGCGTCCGGATCCTGGTTGGTCTGCTGCTCGATAAAGCGGACCGCTTCGTCCTGGACCGCCGCCTCGACATCCTTGCGGGCGGCGTTCAGCGCGTCGAGTTCCTCGGCGAGCGCCAGCGCCTCTTCCGGGTCATCGGTGGACAACAGCCGGGTTCCGAGATCGGAACGGCCGATGCGGCCGCCGGCGTTGATGCGCGGCCCCAGGATAAAGCCGGCGTGGAAGGCCGTGGCCGGGCCCTTGGACTTGGCGATTTCCAGCAAGGCCTTCAGGCCGGGGTTGTTCCAGCCCGACATCACCTTCAGGCCCTGGGACGCCAGGGCGCGATTGAACCCGACCAGCTGGGTCACGTCGCAGATCGCGCCCATGGCCGCCAGGTCGAGCCATTGGCGAATATCCGGCTCAGGCCGATCCGCGAACAGGCCGCGCCTGCGCGCTTCTCGATTCAGCGCCGCCAGCAGGACGAAGGTAACGCCGGCTGCGGCCAGCACCCCCTGCCCCGACGTGCAGCCAGGCCGGTTGGGGTTGACTACGGCCTCGGCGATCGGCGGGTCTTCGCGCATGAGGTGGTGATCGATCACCACCACCTTCAGGCCCATCTCGGCGGCGGCGGCGATCGCGTCGTGGGCCGCGGCCCCGCAGTCTACCGTCACGACAAGGTCAGCGCCTTCAGACCGAAGGCGTTCGAACGCCGCGCGGCTGGGGCCATAGCCCTCCGTCATCCGGTCGGGCACATAGATGGCCAGCTCCTTGCCCATGGCCCGGAACCAGCGGATCAGCTGCGCGGCGCTGGAGGCGCCGTCCACGTCATAGTCGGCGAAGACCACCACGCGCTTGTCGGCCACCAGGGCGTCCAGCAGTACGCCGACGGCCAGGTCCATATCCATGAAGCTGGACGGATCGGGGAACAGCGCCTTCAACGTGGGTTCCAGATAGTTCTGGGCCGTCTCCACGCTCACGCCGCGTGCGGCCAGCGCCCGCGCCATCGGTTCTGAAAAGCCGAGCCGCAGGGCCAGGTCTCGGGCGGTCTGGGCGTCCGCCGTCCGGGAGCGCCAGGCGCGGCCGCTCAAGGACCGCGAGACACCCAGGAAGGCAGGATCGCCAAAACCGTCGGCCATTTTACAACGGCCGCTTCATCCGCACTTCGCGCACCGTGCGGCTGGCGGAATTCATCACCAGGGAGTGGGTGTGGACGAAGCCGTCCCGTTGCACCACGCCGTCCAACAGGGCGCCGGAGGTGACCCCGGTCGCCGCGAAGATGGCGTCGGCGCGGACGATTTCATGCAGGGTGTATTTGCGGTCGAAGTCCTTGATGCCGATCCGGGTCGCGCGCGCCTTCTCATCGGCGTTGCGGAACACCAACCGGCCCTGGAACTGGCCGCCGACGCACTTCAGCGCCGTGCAGGCCAGAACGCCCTCGGGCGCGCCGCCCTGGCCGATATAGAGATCGACCCCCGTGGTGGGTTCGGCGGTGTTCATGACACCGGCCACGTCGCCGTCGGTGATCAGATAGACCTTGGCGCCGACGCCGCGGACGGAGGCGATGATCTTCTCGTGGCGGGGACGATCGAGCACGCAGACGGTTATGTCCTCGGGCTTGACGCCCTTGGCCTTGGCCAGCGCCTTGACATTGTCGGCGGGCGAAGCGTCCAGGTCAATCACCCCTTCAGGAAAGCCGGGGCCGCAGGCGATCTTGTCCATATAGGTGTCTGGCGCGTTCAGCAGGGTTCCCTTGGGCGCCCAGGCCATCACCGCCAGGGCGTTGGCCATGGCCTTGGCCGTCAGGGTCGTGCCTTCCAGCGGGTCGAGGGCGATGTCGATGGCGGGACCTTTGCCCTTGCCCACCTTTTCGCCGATGTAGAGCATCGGCGCTTCATCGCGCTCGCCTTCGCCGATGACGATCTCGCCATCGATGTTGAGGGTGTTCAGCGCGGTGCGCATGCCGTCGACGGCGGCCTGGTCGGCCGCCTTCTCGTCGCCACGTCCGACGAGCGCCCAGGCGGCGATCGCGGCGGCTTCGGTCACACGGACCGCTTCCAGCACCAGGCTGCGGTCCAGATCGGTAGAACTCATCAAGGCTCTCCTGCCCTTATCTCTTATTATTGAGGGATTCTCATATGCGCGCGATGCGTAGCATTCTGGGGTGTTCAAGCACGACGGGAAGTTGGGCGATACGGCTCACCGCTTCCACCAGAGAAGACTCCGGCGTGGCGTGGGTGATGAGCACGATCGGCACGCCGCCTGCATCTTCCACGGGCTTTTGCAGGAAGCTTTCTATGGAGACGCCGATCTCCGCCAGGGTCTCGGACACCGCGGCGATCACGCCGGGCTCGTCCTTCACCAACAACCTCAGATAGGCCCTGCCGGTCGTATGAGCCGCATCGACGGCAGTGAAAGGGATAAGGTTCGTCGCGGGAGACTGGAAGACCGGGCGTTTAGCGCCCGTCATCACGTCGGCGATGTCCGCTGCGACAGCGGCGGCGGTCGGGCCTTCGCCGGCGCCGGGGCCCTGGATGAAGATCCGGCCCATCCTCAGCCCCTCGATGAACAGGGCGTTGAGGGAGCCCTTGGTCTCGGCCAACGGATGGCCCAGCGGGGCCAGCGCCGGATGCACCCGCACTGAAACGCCGCCATCGACCAGCGCCGCTGACGCGACCAGGCGGATGCGGTAGCCCAGATCGCGGGCCAGCTTGATATCCAGCAGCTCGACCTGCTCGATCCCTTCAATCTCCGCGGCGGCGAAATTGGGCGCGCGGTTGAAGGCCAGGGCGGCCAGGATGGTAATCTTGTGGCCGGCGTCGAACCCGCCGACGTCCGTCGTCGGATCGGCCTCGGCGTAACCCAGTTGTTGCGCCTCGCGCAGCACCTCGGCGAAGGGCCGCGAGCCGGCTTCCATCTCGGTCAGGATATAGTTGCAGGTGCCGTTGAGAATGCCAGCCACCGCCTTGACGTCATCGCCGACCATGGCTTCGCGCAACATCTTCACCGCTGGCGTGCCACCCATGACCGCCGCCTCGAACAACAGCGGCGCGCCGTTGGCCTCGGCGAGAGCCGCCAGTTCGGCGCCGTGCACTGCGATCAAGGCCTTGTTGGCGGTGATCACCGGCTTGCCCAAAGCGAGCGCTGCTTCGACCGCCGCCTTGGCCGGTCCTTCCGAGCCGCCGATCAGTTCGACGAAGACATCGACCTCCGGATCGCTCGCCAAGGCGACAGGGTTATCGAACCAGCGGTAGGCGGAGACATCGAAGCCACGATTGCTGTTGCGGGATCTGGCGCTGACGGCGGTGATCACCGCCTTGCCGCCGGCGGGCGCAAACGTCGGCCGTTCAGCCAGGAACTTGACCAGGCCACCACCCACGGTGCCGAGGCCGGCGACGCCGATACGCCAAACTTTATCCGCCATCCGCCCTACTCCGCCAACTCAGGTTCGCGGACGCGGCTGAGGATCTGGCCTGACTGGCCCAAGAATTTCTTCACGTTGCGCGCGGCTTGCCGGATCCGGTGCTCGTTCTCCACCAGGCCGATCCGCACATAGCCCTCGCCATGCTCGCCGAAGGCGACGCCCGGCGAGACGGCGACCCCAGCCTCCTCGATCAACAGCTTGGCGAACAGCATCGAACCGGCCTCGCGGAACTGTTCGGGGATCGGAGCCCAGGCGAACATGGAGGCCGGCGGCGCGGGAATCTCCCAGCCAGCGCGGCGCATGGAGCTGACCAGGACGTCGCGGCGCGACTTGTAGATGGCGCGGATATCGTCGACGCAATCCTGCGGCCCGTTCAGCGCCGCGGTGGCCGCAACCTGGATCGGCGTGAAGGCGCCGTAGTCGAGATAGGACTTCACCCGCGCCAGGGCGGCGCACATGCGGGCGTTGCCGACCACCATCCCGACCCGCCAGCCGGCCATGGCGTAGGTCTTGGACAGGGAATTGACCTCGACGGCGATGTCCTTGGCGCCATCCACCTGCAGGATCGACGGCGGCGGATTGTTGTCGAAGTAGATCTCCGAATAGGCGATGTCCGACAGCACCAGCATGTCGTGCTTCTTCGCCAGGGCCACCACGTCCTTGTAGAAGTCGAGGTCGACGGACTGGGCCATCGGGTTCGAGGGATAGCTGACGATCAGCACGCTGGGCGGCGGCGCCGAATTGCGCACGGCCTTGCTGATGCCCGACAGATATTCCTCGGGCGACAGGGCCGGCACGTGCCGGATCACCCCGCCGGCGATGATGAAGCCGTAGGCGTGGATCGGGTAGGCCGGGTTGGGGCAGATGATGACGTCGCCCGGCGCGGTCAGGGCCTGGGCCAGGTTGGCGAACCCTTCCTTCGACCCCAGGGTGGCGATCACCTCGGTGTCGGGATTGAGCTTCACGCCGAAGCGGCGGTCATAATAGCCGGCCATGGCCTTGCGCAGGCCGGCGATGCCCTTCGAAGCGGAATAGCGACCCGACTTGGGGTCGCGAGCCGTCTCGACCAGTTTGTCGACGATATGCTTGGGCGTCGGCATGTCGGGATTGCCCATGCCGAAGTCGATGATGTCGACGCCTTCGGCGCGAAGGCGAGCCTTGATGCGGTTGACCTCCTCGAACACGTAGGGAGGAAGGCGCCGGATGCGATGGAAATCTGGAGTCATGGCCAAGGCCCCTTAAGGCGGGGCCGCTTTCGAAAAGATGTGGGCGGGCGCATGGATAGCGCCCAGCGGGCGCCCGATCCAGCGAGCGGAGTATGAAATTTTCGCCCCCGGCCCCTTACTTCGGCGCCGGAGGCGGCGTAGCTCGCGCGGCCTGCTCGGCGGCGAAGGCTTCGGCCTTGGCGCGCTCATCCGCGGGCGCCTGTTGTGAAAGCTGCGACGACACGCGGCCGCGGGTATTGGCGGCCCAGGTCTCGGAGTTGTTCAGGGTGAAGGGAATGGCTGCAGCCTGGGCCTCGGTCTGATGCTTGAGCGTCATCTCGTCGAGCACGGCTTCTTTCCAGGCCTGGTAGGTGCGAACGTCCTTCGGCATGGCCGGAATGGCGACGAAACGCGGATAGGGTCCGGGGCTCGCCGAGGCCGCACGAACCTCCGGGGCCACCGGCGAGCCGGGGTCGACGCCGCCGAGGGCGAAGGGATTGTTTTTGCCCGTGGCGCAGCCGCCCAACAGCGCGGCCAAGCCCAGGCTGGCGCACAGTATGGATCTGCCGTTCAGGACAATCGTTAGCTTCGGCATGGGGACTTGAAAGCTCACCATTCAAATCAGGCCTCGTCTTATGCGATGATGAGAGTCAACAAAAGGGCGCGGTTCAAAGGCGGATCAGCCAGCCGGTCCTAAAAGGGAGAGATGACGATGAGCATCGACGCGGTTCCCGCTCCCCCGAAGCGCCGCAAGAAGATGGCCGAGGGCGGTGCGACGCCCTCTCCCAAGCCGGCCGCTAAGGCGAAAGCCTCAACCAAGGCCAAGCCCCAGAGCAGGGCTGAGACGAAGGTAAAGGCGAAGCTCGCTCAGCCGCCGCCGCCGGAATTCGCCAAGCCAAGGGTCGAAGCTGCGCCCGCGCCTCCTGCTGCTCCCGCCTTTGGAGAATTCAACGCGCTTACCGCCAGCCAGCGCGAACTGTTGGAGACGCTGTCGGTGAATCTGGCGCGGGCGGCGATGACCGCCCAGGGCGCCCTGGCGGAGGCGGCGCTGCGGCAGGCCGACCGGCCGGCGGCGCTTTCCCCCGACCCATTCCATGTGGCCCCTGCCCTGACCGAGGTCATGAGCCGGCTGGTGGCACAGCCCGACCGGATGATGCGGGCCCAGGCCGATCTCTTCACCCGCTACATGGACCTCTGGCACGCGACCAGCAAACGCATGACCGGCGAAGCGCCGCCCCCCGTGGTGCAGCCGGGCAAGGGCGACAAACGGTTCCTCGATCCGGCCTGGTCGAGCAACCCCATGTTCGATGTGATGAAGCAGTCCTATCTGCTCACGGCCAACTGGCTGAACGATCTGGTTGGCGAGGTGGAGGGGGTCGAGCCTCTGACCAAGCGGCGGGTCGAGTTCTTCATGAAGATGCTCACCGATGCGTTTTCGCCGTCCAACTTCCTGATCTCCAATCCCGAGGCCCTGCGCGCCATCGCCGAAAGCAATGGCGAGAGCCTGGTGAAGGGGATGGAGAATTTCGCCGCCGATCTGGAGCGTGGCGCGGGCCAGCTGTCGATCAGCCAGACCGACACCGCCAAGTTCACCGTGGGCGAAAACGTGGCCACGGCGCCGGGCAAGGTGGTGTTCCAGAACGAGCTGATCCAGCTGCTGCAGTTCTCGCCGACGACCGAGCAGGTGCACGAAATCCCGCTGCTGATCTTCCCGCCCTGGATCAACAAATTCTATATCCTGGACCTGCGGCCCGAGAATTCGATGATCCGCTGGCTGACCGGCCAGGGCTATACCGTCTTCGTGACGTCCTGGGTCAATCCAGACCAGGCGCTGTCCACCCGCACCTTCGAAGACTACATGATCGACGGCATCTATGCGGCCAGCCAGGCGGTGATGGTCCAGTGCGGCGTCGATCGGGTGAACACCGTCGGCTATTGCATTGGCGGGACCCTGTTGTCGTGCGCCCTCGCCTATATGGCGGCCAAGGGCGAGAAACGCATCGCCTCGGCGACCTTCTTCGCCGCCCAGCAGGACTTCAGCGAGGCCGGCGATCTACTGCTGTTCACGGACGACGCCTGGATCGACGATGTCGAGAAACAGATGGACGCCGAGGGGGGCGTGCTGTCGGGCAAGGCGATGGCGGACACCTTCAACGCCCTGCGCGCCAACGACCTGATCTGGTCCTTCTTCGTCAACAACTACCTGATGGGCAAGGAGCCGAGGCCCTTCGATCTGCTGTTCTGGAACGGCGATCAGACGCGCATGCCCAAGACCCTGCACCTGTCCTACCTGCGCGAATTTTATAAAGAAAACAAACTCGCTCTGAAGAAGCTCAGCCTGGGCGGCGAGATTCTGGACCTGGAGAAGGTCAGGGTCCCGGTCTATGTCCAGTCCAGCAAGGACGACCACATCGCCCCGTTTCGCTCGGTCTATAAGGGCGCCAAGCTGTTCGGCGGACCGACGACCTACATGATGTCCGGCTCGGGCCATATCGCCGGAGTGATCAACGCGCCGGTGGCGAAGAAATACCAGCACTGGACCAACACCGCCCTGCCGGCCACGGTCGAGGAATGGATCGCGGGCGCCGCCGAACATCCCGGCTCCTGGTGGCCACACTGGGAGGCCTGGCTCGCCGAACGGTCCGGTGGGATGGTCCCGGCGCGAGACCCGGCCAAGGGGCCGCTGAAGCCGTTGGAAGATGCGCCTGGGAGTTTCGTGAAGGTCCGGTCCTAGAGGGCGGGCCTACCTTCACGCTAGGAACTGGCTCAAACGGTTAACGTTCTCTCCGTGGACTATTCAACCACGCGAGGCGCCAGACGGCCGAAGGCCGCACGGCGCCGAGGAGAGAGATCATGCCCTTCGCTCGCCTGTCCCTGTCGGCCATCGCCGCCGCCGGCCTGTCGCTGGCGCTGAGCGGTACACCCGCCCAAGCCCAATATGCCGACGATCCGCCGTACGGCTACGATCATCCGACGCCCGGCTATTATCCACCCGCGCCCGCCTACGCCCCGCCCGCGGATGGCGACTACGCGCCGGCGCCGGCTTACGCCGCTCCCCCGACCGCCTATGACGAGTCACCCTCCGTGGGTGAAGTCATCATCGTGGCGCCCCGCCGGTATTCGGAACGCGATCCGGCCACCGGCGCCCCGATTGAGCGCGTGGCGACATCGCGCCGGGTTAGGTATGACGATCTGGATCTGACCACGGACTATGGCGTCCACGAACTGCATCACCGCGTAGAGCGCGCCGCCCAGGACGCCTGTGACAGCCTCGACCGTCACTATCAAACCCTGGATTCCGGCGATCAGGAATGCGTTGTGCGCGCTATTCGTGACGCCATGGCCCAGGCGCCGATCGGTTACGCCTCCGACGCGGCCTACGAAGGCCGCTAGTCATTCAGTCCTGATCGGGCACGGCCCGATCAGGCTGGAATGAACTTTAGCGCCACGCCGTTATTGCAGTAGCGCAGCCCGGTCGGCCGGGGCCCGTCGTTAAAGACGTGGCCCTGGTGGCCGAGGCAACGCGCGCAATGATATTCGGTGCGTTCTTCGATGATCTTGAAGTCCGACTTCTTGCCGAGGTTGGCGTCGATCGCGGTGAAGAAGCTCGGCCAGCCGGTGCCGGAATCGTACTTCCATTCAGACTTAAACAGCGGCAGGTCGCAGGCAATGCAGGCGAACGTGCCTTTGCGATGCTCGTTCAGCAACGGGCTGGTGAAGGGCGCCTCGGTGTCCTCCTGGCGCAGCACGCCATAGGAATTCGGCGACAGCATCCGCTTCCACTGGTCATTGCTGATCTTGCGCTGGGGCGCGTTCGCAAAAGCGCTTTCGCCGGCGAGCGCCGGATGGGCAATGACGAGGCCGAGCGCGGCGCCGGTCAGGAGGAAGGCTCGGCGATGGGGGTGTGTGGTCTGGGTCATAACCCTTACTACGCACCGCCAACGCCGTTGGTTTCAAGCCCAATTAAAGCCCCGCCTCCTCCGGCAGGCCCAGCATCAGGTTCATGTTCTGCACCGCCGCGCCCGAGGCGCCCTTGCCGAGATTGTCGAGCAGGGCGACGAGACGCGCCTGGCCATGTTTCTCATTGCCGAAGACGAAGAGCTTCATCAGGTTTGTGCCGTTCAGGCCTTCTGGATCCAGCGTCTTGACCGCCGACGCCTCAGCCAGCGACGCCACCTCGACAAAGCGCTGACCCGCGTAGGCGTCCGCCAGAGTCGCGTGAACCTTGGCCAAGGTCGGCGCCGCCGGCATGGCCTCAAGCGGCAACGGGACCTCGACAATCATGCCCTTGAGATAGCGGCCAACCGCAGGCGTGAAGATCGGCCTGCGGGTCAGGCCAGCGCGGCTGACGATCTCTGGAATATGTTTGTGCTCCAGGCCGGTCGCGTAGAGGCGATAGGGGACCTGGGTGTAGGCCGCACTGGCCTCGTCCTCGAACTCGGCGATCATCGCCTTTCCGCCGCCGGAATAGCCGGAGACGCCGTGAATGGCGATTGGCCAATCGGCGGGAACCAGGCCTTCACGCACCAGCGGCCGCAGCAGGGCGATGGCGCCGGTGGGCCAGCAGCCGGGGTTGCTCACGCGGGTCGCCGACGCGATCGTCGCCCGCTGGCCGGCGTCCATCTCTGGAAAGCCAAACACCCAGTCCGGCGCGATGCGGTGCGCGGTCGAGGCGTCGATCACCTTGACCTTAGGGTTTTCGATCAGGCTTACCGCTTCGCGCGCCGCGTCGTCCGGCAGGCAGAGGATGACAAGGTCGGCGCCGTTCAGCAGCTCGGCGCGCGCGGCCGGGTCCTTCCGCCGCGCGGGGTCGATCGAGATCAACTCCACGTCGCGGCGATCCTTCAGGCGCGCGTGGATCTGCAGGCCCGTGGTGCCCGCCTCGCCGTCGATGAAAACCTTGGCGTTCATATCCGCCTCCGCACCCAGACCTCAGGCCATCGCAGTCGTGGCCCAAAACAAAAAGAGCGCTCCGGTTGCCCGAAGCGCTCCTTGAAGACACGTGACTTTGACGCGTCTAGCGCTTCGAGAACTGGAAGCTCCGGCGGGCCTTGGCCTTGCCGTACTTCTTACGCTCAACAACGCGGCTGTCGCGGGTCAGGAAGCCGTGCGGCTTCAGGACGGCGCGCAGGCCCGGCTCGTAATAGGTCAGCGCCTTGGACAGGCCGTGGCGCACCGCGCCAGCCTGACCCGACAGGCCAGAACCCTGCACCGAGACGATCACGTCGAACTGGCCTTCGCGGCCGGCGACTTGAAGCGGCTGGGCGATCATCATGCGCAGCACGGGGCGAGCGAAATAGATTTCCTGATCGCGGCCGTTGACCGTGATCACGCCCTTGCCCGGCTTGATCCAGACGCGGGCGATAGCGTTCTTGCGCTTGCCGGTGGCATAGGCGCGGCCCTGGGCGTCGATCTGCGGCTCACGCGCGATTTCGACGCCGGGGTTGGAAGACAGGCTCTGCAGAGCCTCGAGACCTTCGGCCATACTCAGACGCTCCGGACGTTCTTGGTGTTCAGGACCTTGAAGTCGATGACTTCAGGGCTCTGGGCTTGATGGGTGTGATCGGCGCCGTTGAAGATGCGCAGATGGGTCATTTGCGCGCGGGCCAAGGGGCTTTCCTTCGGCAGCATGCGCTCGACGGCCTTTTCCAGGACGCGCTCGGGAAAGCGACCATCCAGGATCTGGCCGGCGGTGCGTTCCTTCACCCCGCCCGGATAACCGGTGTGGTGATAGTAGATCTTCTTTTCCAGCTTGCGGCCGGTGAACTTCACTTCGGCGGCGTTGATCACGACGACATAGTCACCGCAATCGACGTTGGGAGTGTAGTCCGCCCGGTGCTTACCGCGCAGGCGCATGGCGATGAACGACGCGAGACGGCCGACGATGGCGTCCTTGGCGTCGACAACAATCCACTTCTTTTCAACGTCCGCCGGCTTCAGCGCGGCCGTGCTCTTGGTGGTCATGGCGTGTCTTCAGGTCCGTTATTTTGCGTAAAGCATTTGAGGCTTCACGCGACATGAGGGCGGGGCGATACAGGCGACCAACTCCTGTGTCAACGCGAAATTCGGTCACAAACCCCCGCGCAAGCCTTTATGTCGCAAGAGATTTTCGGGAACGGTAATATAATACCATATTGAGGCTCGGAGCGTTTCTAGGCTCTTTGGCTTCGCCAGGCCAGGGCTGTCGCGCAAGCCAGCACGACGGCCGCGCCGGCCTGGTGCATGGCGCTGAGAGATAGCGGCGCATGAGCCATAAGGGTGGCGATCCCCAGGCCCGCCTGCAGCGTTACAAGCCCCGCCAGGACGACAAACAGGCGACGGGTCTGCCGCGCCAGGGCCGGGGCCCGGAAGGCCGCGATCGCCAGCCCCAGAGCGCTGGCGAACAGGATGTAGGCGACCAGGCGATGGTTGAACTGCACGGCCGCCTGACTGTGCAGCAGGCTGTGGAAGAGACCGCCGTCGATGTAGGCCCTCGGGAAGACCTGGCCGGCCATGAGCGGCCAATCGTTATAGATCAGGCCGGCCTGATTGCCCGCCACCAGGGCGCCCAGCAGGCTCTGGACATAGACCAGCACCGCCAGCCCCAAGGCCGCCAGAGCCCAGCGCGGCTGATAGCTCGGCCGTGGCGCCCCCTCCCAGGCCTCGCAGGCGGTCCAGATCAGGGCCACATAGAGAATCAGCGCCAGACCCAGGTGAGTCGCGAGGCGTTCGGGGGCGACGGTCACCCTCCCCTCCAGGCCGCTGGCGACCATCCACCAGCCGACCAGTCCCTGCAGGCCGCCAAGCAGGAACAGGACCACGCAGCGCCAGATCAGCCGCGTCGGCAGCCGCCGCAGCGCCAGAAAGACCACGAACGGAACGAAGAAGACCACGCCCAGCAGGCGGCCGAGCAGCCGATGGGTCCATTCCCACCAATAGATGCCCTTGAACGCGGCCAGGCTCATGCCGCGATTGACGAACTGGTATTGGGGTATCCGCTGGTAGTTGGCGAACTCGGCCAGCCAGGCCTTTTGCGAAAGCGGCGGGATCACCCCGGAAATCGGCTTCCATTCGGTGATCGACAGGCCCGATCCTGTCAGGCGGGTCGCCCCACCGACCAGGACCATGCAGAGCACCAGGAAGGCGACAGCGAACAGCCAGATCGCCACCGGCCGCGACCGGTCAGAACGGAGAAATGAGGTCATGGACGAGGCGACAACGCTGGTGAACTTATGATCGGCCCCAGCGCTAAACCTGTCCGGCCCGCTGGTCCATCTCTCCTGGCGCTGCGTAAAGCCATTGTCAGCTTAGGTTCATCGGGCGCTCGCCAAGAAGCGCCCAACGGGGTGCGGAGCGGATGATGAACGGTCTGGGGTTAGCGGGTGTCATTATTGTCGGTGGCTTGGCCGGCTGGATCGCCAGCCTTTTGGTTGGGCGGGGACAGGGCCTGGGGGCGAACCTCCTGATTGGGGTTGTCGGCTCCTTCCTCGGCGCGGTCGTCGCCAACCGGCTGGGCATCGACGTTCTGCCGGGGCTCGCCAGCAGCCTGCTGCTCTCGGCCTTGGGCGCGATCGTCCTTCTCAGCCTGCTGGGCCTCTTTCGCCGCAGGGCCTAAGGCTGATAAGGCTCGCCCTCGGATGAGCTATCTTCAAGGACGCATCATGGGAGCGCGCACGCGCAAAGGCATCGGCAGCGCGGCCATTCTGCTGTTTCTGCTGTTCTATGTCGGCCTAGCCGGCTGGATCGGCGTCCTGCTGCCGAACCAATGGTTTATCCGGCTGGTGTTTTACGCCGTGGCCGGCACGGCGTGGGGAGCGCCGTTGATCCCTCTTCTGACCTGGATGAATCGGGGCCGATAGAGGCCCGTCATCATCGAGGTGTGGTCGGAGCGACAGGATTCGAACCTGCGACCCCTTGACCCCCAGTCAAGTGCGCTACCAGGCTGCGCCACGCTCCGCCGCGAAGGAGGGCCCTTATAGGCAGGCGCCCGCGCGGCTGCAATGCGCAAAGTTGAGCTGAAGACGATCGTTTTCAGTGGGCCTGCAACAGGCCGTCCAGAAGGGCTTTCGCCGATTCAAGGTCGCTCAGAGCCGAGGCTAGCCGGTGGCGCTTGGCGGCGCCCAGCGGGCCGACGGGCGCGGCGGCTTCAACCTCGATGTCCAACATCTCGCCGCCACCGGCCAATTCGACCAGCCGACGCAGACCCTGATCACGGTGCAGCTTCTGCACGCCCTTGATGGTGTAGCCTTCGTTGTGAAGCAGGCGCTGAACGCCGCGCAGAACCTGGATATCCTGGGGGCGATAGAACCGCCGTCCGCCAGCCCGCTTCATCGGCCGGATGAAGGAGAACTTGGTCTCCCAAAATCGCAGCACATGCTGAGGCACGCCCAATTCGTCGGCGGCCTCGGAAATCGTACGGAAAGCGTCCGGTCCTTTGCTCAATGCGCTTGCTCCCAGGGAAAGGGCTAGCCGCCCAATCCCTTGTCGACCCGGGCCTTCATAACCTGGGAGGCGCGGAAGCCGACCACGCGACGCGGCTCAATGGCCGCGGGCTTGCCCGTCTTGGGGTTGCGACCCATCCGCTCGCGCTTGGAGCGGACCTGAAAGACGCCGAACCCGGATAATTTGACGGTCTTGCCGACCTCAAGCGCTTCAGCGACCAGATCGAGCGTGCGCTCGACCAATCCAGCGCAATCCTGACGCGTGAGGCCCACTTCCTCGTGCACAGCCTCACACAGGTCCGCGCGCGTCAGCGTTTCGCCAGCCATGGAATTCCGCACCCGCCCAACATTGCTCCGACGTCTCGTCCATGACCCGAAGTCGGCTGTAAGTCAAAGGGTTCGCACGACTTTCGCTATCGATGCGCGGTCTATAGGCGCACCACGCAGGCGCCCCAGGTGAGGCCGCCGCCCATGGCCTCGATCAGGAGCAGCTGACCCGGCTTGATCCGGCCGTCTTCGGCCGCCTTGGCCCAGGCCAGAGGTATGGACGCCGCCGAGGTATTGGCGTGTTCACCCACGGTGGAGACGACCCGATCTTCTCGAATTCCGAGTCGTCGGGCGACTCCCTCCAGAATGCGTTGATTGGCCTGGTGAGGGATGAACCAGTCCACATCGGCGATGGCGACGCCGGAGGCCTTGGCCGCGGCTTCCACCGCCTCGGAAATGTTGATCACCGCATGCCGGAAAACCTGGTTTCCCTGCATGCGCAGGTGGCCGACCGTGCCCGTGCTGGAAACGCCGCCATCGACGAACAGCAGGTCCTGCTTAGTCCCGTCGCAACGTAGGGCGAAGCCCAGCAGACCCTGGTCGGTGGGCTCGCCCTTCCCTTCTCCGGCCTCCAGAACGACCGCCCCGGCGCCGTCGCCGAACAGGATGCAGGTGCCGCGATCGGTCCAGTCCATCAGGCGGGTCATGGTCTCCGCGCCGATCACCAGGGCGCATTTGGCGAGGCCGCGCGCGACGAACCCATCCGCGACGCTGAGTGCATAGACGAAGCCCGAACAGACCGCCTGCACATCGAAGGCGATGCCGATCGGCGCGCCCAGCTTGCGCTGCACGATCGCGGCGGTGGCGGGAAAGGTAAGATCGGGCGTGGTGGTCGCGACAATGATCAAGTCGATGTCGGCGGCTGATTTGCCGGCGGCGACGAGCGCCTTCTTGGCCGCCTCGACCGCGAGATCCGACACCGCCTGGTCAGGCGCGGCGCGATAGCGCTGGCGAATGCCGGTGCGTTCGATGATCCAGGCGTCCGTCGTGTCGACAACCTTGGCCAGATCGTCGTTGGTCACCACCTCGTCCGGCAGATAACCGCCAACGCCCGTTACGATGCTACGCAGCACTGATCACCCAATCTTCTCCGGCGCGCCATTCTCGACTTTGGCCGCGCCCTGGCTGGCCAAGGCCTTGGTCAGGTGTTCGAGATTGCGTTCGATATCGGTCGCATACTGGCTTTGGGCCAGATTGACGGCGACCCGGATCGCGCTGGCGAACCCCTTGGCTTCGGCGCTTCCATGGCATTTTACGACGATGCCGTTCAAGCCCAATAAAGGCGCGCCGTCCGGCGGATCGAGTCGGCGTCGCAATCGCTGCAGCCCCGCGAGGGCGATCGCCGCACCTATGCGCGAGAGCAGCGTCGACGTCAGTGCGGCGCGAAGTTCATTGAGGAAAAACCGGGCCACGCCCTCGGTCGTCTTCAGCGCCACATTGCCCGTGAAGCCGTCGGTGACCACCACGTCGACCGTGCCCTTGGCGATGTCGTTGCCTTCGACAAAGCCGTAATAGTTCAGATCGAAGTTTCCTTCGCGCAGGATCCGGTGGGCCTCGCGGACCTCGTCATGGCCCTTCTGCTCCTCCGAGCCGACGTTGAGCAGGCCGACGCTGGGCTTGGCGGCGCCGTGTACCGCGCGATGGAAGGCCTCGCCAAGGATGGCGAACTCCACCAGACGCTGAGCGTCGCAGTCGATATTGGCCCCGACGTCGAGCACCGTCTTGACGCCCTTCGCCGAGGGCCAGGCCGCGACCAGGGCCGGCCGCTCCAGATCGGCCATCATGCGCAGGATCAGCAGGCCGACGGCCATTAGCGCGCCGGTGTTGCCGGCGGAGACCGCGGCATGGGCCTCGCTCTGGCGAATCGACTCCACCGCATTCCACATGCTGGAGCCCTTGCCGCGGCGCATGGCCTGGGCGGGCTTTTCATCGGAGCCGATGACAAGCTCCGTGTGGCGGATTTCGCAGAGGGCGGCTACGCCCGGCGCGCGGATCAGTTCGGCCTCGATCTTGGCCTGGTCGCCGTGCAGCAGGAAGCGGACGCCGGACGCCTTCCAGTCCGCAAGGTCGCGGGCGATCCCCGCGACGGCGACGGGAGGACCATGATCGCCGCCCATGGCGTCGATTGAGATTACGGTGGATTCAGCCAAGGCGGCGGACGCTTTCGTTCGCGGATACTGTCAGCCGCAGGCGGCGAATTGGGGCGACGATACCGCCCCGGCAGGATGATTCAAGTCCGGCCGATTCCGGGTCGCTACTGGTCATCGCTGGCCTTCCACTGCGCAAGCTTGGCGAACGGCGAGGCTTCCGGATCGGCCTGCGGCGGCGTGAACTCGGCGCCCGGCGCGCGGGGAAAGGGATCGATGTCCAAGACCAGATGCTCGATGACGTAGCCCGCAAGATCGATCACGTCGCTTTCCAGCACATCCGGCGGATCCTCACCGTCCGGATCCAGCACCAATTCATCGGCCGCGTCGGTGGGCGCAAGCTTGCTGCCCAACGGCACGACATGAACGACGAAATCGCCGGAAAGTTTGCTCGCCAGCGGCTCTACGCTGACGCCGCAGAGCTGGGTGATGTTCGCTGACCAACGGCCGTCGATACGCGCCCCGTCAAACCACGGGCTGAGTCTCAAGACCGCCTCGAGCGAATCGAGACGCTCCAGATCCAGGAATTTCGCGAGCTTGACCCGCGTCGATGCGTCGGGCTCGAGCCGACGCTCGAGCGTGCGTCCGCCGTGGCCAACTTCGCTCAGCCGGACCGTCTCCCGCCATGGCGGCGTCACGGCGTAATCTCCGGCCACACCAGTTCGGCCGCCAGCACGTCTTCCAGGGACACACTGGCCAGCAGGGCCGTGCTCCGCTGGACATAGTCAGCCAATCGGTCCGTGGCGACGCCGTTCTCGTCCGCATAAACCGTGCGGCCGATGAGCGCGGCCAGAGCCGCCCGATCATTATCTTCCAGCGCCGCCTGGTAGGCCTTGGCGCGGCCATAGAAGGCCTCGCCCAGCTTGCGCATCTTCTTGCCCACCGAAAGATCGCCGACGCCCATCTCCCGCAAGGCGTCATCAAGGGCCAGCAGATAGGTGTCGAACAGGCCCTGGGAGATTTCAGCGGCGACAGCGCCCTGCCCCTTCAGCCGATGAAGCACGAGAACCACATGCAGGGTGTAGAGCTCGAACCGGCCCTCCACGGTGTCGGGGACGCCAAGGCCCGAATAGAAGCCCGGCTGGCGCGCTTGTCCGATGGCTGCCTCGTACAGCCTTTCGCCGGCGATTCGGCCGGATCCCCGCTTGAACAGCTTCTGCAAAATCATCACAGGCCTCACTTCCGCCGCTTCCAGACCTTAGCGGGCCGGAACACCAGCATTGAACTAAGAGCTTGAGGGCGATAGGTCAAAGCATGGCGCCCACTTGTGAAAGGCCTTTCATGTTCCGCCGCGTCGCCGCACCGGTCTGCGCGTTGTTCGCTTCAGCTGTCCTCGTGACCGGCTGCGCCCCGACCAACGTGTTCCAAGGCTTTCAGGCTATCGAGTCCAAGCCCCAGGACGCCAAGGTCGGCGAAGACACCAAGGCCACGGTGATGACGCGCCTTGGCTCGCCCTCGGTGGTGTCTACGTTCGATCCGAACCGCTGGTTCTATATTTCTCAGGTCACCCAGTATCAAAGCTTCTATATGCCCAAGACGATCCGTCGGGATGTGGTGGCGCTGACCTTCAATAAGGAAGACGAGAAGCTGACCAAGGTCGACGTGCTGTCGCTCAAGGATGGCCGCATCATCGCCTTCAACGGCCGCGAGACGCCGACCCGTGGACGCGAGCTCACCGCGCTTGAGCAGCTGATCGGCTCGATCGGCAATGGCTCGCTGCTGAACCAGGCCGACCAGGTCCCGGGCCAACGCCCAGGCGAAGGCGGCCCGGGCCGCTAGCCCCTCCCTTTCGCCCCTCTCGCTCGACGATCAGAGGTCAGCAAACAAAACGCCCCGAAGCCGGTCTGGCCTCGGGGCGTTTCGTTGTCTGGGACTAGACGCAGCTTAGTGGAACAGCTTGCCCGCCAGCACCGCCAGCAGCAGCAGGGCGACGATGTTGGTGATCTTGATCATCGGGTTCACGGCGGGACCCGAGGTGTCCTTGTAGGGATCGCCGACGGTGTCGCCGGTCACGGCCGCCTTGTGAGCGTCCGAGCCCTTGCCGCCGAAATTGCCCTCTTCGATATACTTCTTGGCGTTGTCCCAGGCGCCGCCGCCGGCCGTCATGGAGATGGCGACGAACAGGCCGGTGACGATCACGCCCATCAGCATGGCGCCGAGGGCCGAGAAGGCTTGCGCCTTGTCGGAGATCAACATGATGACCACGAACAGCACGACTGGCGAGGCCACCGGAAGCAGTGACGGAACGATCATTTCGCGGATCGCCGCCTTGGTCAGGATGTCCACCGCCCTGCCGTAGTCCGGCTTGACCTCATAGGTCATGATGCCGGGGTTCTCCTTGAACTGGCGACGCACCTCGGCGACCACGGCTTCGGCCGCGCGGCCCACCGCGGTCATCGACATGCCGCCGAACAGGAAGGGCAGTAGCCCCCCGAACAACAGGCCGACCACGACGTAGGGGTTGGACAGGTCGAAGGCGACCACGCCCATGCCGGCGAAGAAGGGGTAGGCCGCGGCGTTGGCCGGGTCGGAGAAGTAGTGCAGGTCCTGGGTGTAGGCCGCGAACAGCACCAGGGCGCCGAGACCGGCCGAGCCGATCGCATAGCCCTTGGTCACCGCCTTGGTGGTGTTGCCAACCGCGTCGAGGGCGTCGGTGGAGACCCGAACCTCGTGCGGCAGGCCCGCCATTTCGGCAATGCCGCCGGCGTTGTCGGTCACCGGGCCGAAGGCGTCCAAGGCGACGACGAAGCCGGCCAGGGACAGCATGGTGGTGGTGGCGATGGCGATGCCGAACAGGCCGGCCAGATTATAGGCCACCAGGATCGCGGCGATGATCGCCAGCGCGATCGGCGCGGTCGATTCCAGCGACACCGCCAGGCCGGCGATGACGTTGGTGCCGTGGCCGGAGACAGAGGCCTTGGCGATCGACCTTACAGGCCGGAAGGCCGTGCTGGTGTAGTATTCCGTGATCATCACGATCGCGCCGGTCAGGATCAGACCGGTCAGGCCGCAGTAGAACAGGGTGGTCCCGGTGATGGTCTTGTCGCCGACCGTCACGGCGTCGGGAACCAGCTTTTGGAACACGAACCAAACGGCGATGACGGACAGGACGCCGGTGGCGATCAGGCCCTTATAAAGCGCGCCCATGATGTTGTTGGACTTGCCGAGCCGGACGAAGAAGGTGCCGATCACAGAGGTGATGGCGCAGACACCGCAGATAGCCAGCGGCAGCATCATCATTGCATCCACCACCTCGGTTCCACGGAACAGAATGGCGGCCAGGAACATGGTGGCGACGGTGGTCACCGCGTAGGTTTCGAACAGGTCGGCGGCCATGCCGGCGCAGTCGCCGACGTTGTCACCCACGTTGTCGGCGATGGTCGCCGCGTTGCGGGGGTCGTCTTCCGGAATGCCGGCCTCGACCTTACCCACCATGTCGCCGCCCACGTCGGCGCCCTTGGTGAAGATACCGCCGCCGAGACGGGCGAAGATGGAGATCAGCGAGGCCCCGAAGCCGAGGCAGACCAGGGATTCAAGCACGTCGCGGTCAGTGCCGCTCTTGCCGAGGCCAAGCGTCAGGAAGGCGAAGTAACCGGCGACGCCGACCAGGGCGAAGCCCGCAACCAACATGCCGGTGATGGCGCCGGAGGTGAAGGCCAGGTTGAGACCCTTGGCCAGGCTCTCGCTGGCCGCTTGCGCGGTGCGGACATTGGCGCGGACCGAAACCAGCATGCCGGCGTATCCCGCCGCGCCCGAGAGGGTCGAGCCGATCAGGAAGCCGATGGCCGCGAAGGGACCGATGAGGAAGAAGACCGCGACCAGGATCACCGCGCCGACCATGGCGATGGTGGTGTATTGCCGACGAAGATAGGCGCTGGCGCCTTCCTGAATCGCGGCGGCGATTTCCTGCATTTTCTCGTTGCCGGCGGACTTCCGCAGCAACGAGGTGGTCTGCACTATGCCGTACAACACAGCCAGTACGCCTGCGGCGATCACCAGCCAAAGATAGGAACTCATGTTTAACGCGCCCCTTCGTTTCCAACCGTGGGGCGCGCACGGAAACCAGGTCCGCGCTTTTGGCCAAAATGGCCGCCCCATGAATAGGGCGCGTTAGTGCGCCCCTATTTGTCTGTGAAAGTTGCCAAAACTGCAGGTTCGACGCAACGACCGAATTTCTTTTTTGAAATCAGTGAGAAGCGGGCGCCGGCGGCGGAGTGGGGCGAATGAAATGCTGCGCGGTCTGGTTCAGGACCTCGATTCCCACCACTTGGCCGGCTCCAGCGATCGTCGTGGCGTCGCGAATGAAGACGGATTTCAGCTTGGCTTCGTCCAAGTGATTGTAGTTTCCAGGGGTCACGAAGGGTGTCCGATAGGCGTCGCGCACGAGGGCGTCGCGGAAGATCGGCTCCTTATCCCTCAGCGCCATCGCATTGGCGGACGGCGTGAGGTCTACCTTCACCGTCACGAAGACATAGTTGAGCACCCGCCCATCGACCACGATCGGTAAGGCCAGCGGAGATAGCTTTATCGCATGATCGTCAGGCGGGGGCGGCGCATCGGCGGCGAACGCCGGCATGGCCATAGGTCCGAAGGCGACGATCCCAAGGGCGGAGGCGATAAGCAGAAGGGGTTTGGCGCGCATAGGCGCCAGTTAGCGCCGTTATGGTTGACCCTTGGTTGACGCCTTCGTCAGCCGTGACGATAGCCTGCCCGGGCGATGGGCGCTTCGGCGCCGCGATAGACGGCTCGGACGCCCGCGCCGTCCGTCACCACGCCGATCTGTGTCAGCTCAAATCCCAGAAGGGCCGCGGCGCTGCTCAAGGCGGCCACGGAGCCCGGCGGCGTCGTGCAGACGATTTCGTAATCGTCGCCGGCGGTCGCCAGATCGATCAGAGCGGCAAGGCGGTCAGGCTGGCCGTCCAGCCACTGCTTCGCCGACGCTGACAACGGCGTCCGATCCAGATCGATTGTCAGGCGAACCCCGCTTGCCGCGGCGATCCGGCCCGCATCGGCGATCAGGCCGTCGGAGACATCAGCCGAAGCATGCGCACCGTCCCGAAGCGCCGGTCCAAGGCCAAGTCTTGGTCTCGGTAGACGATACCGGTCGGCCAAGTTGGATCGATCGTCATCCGAAAGCGTCGGCAATGCGCCCTGGGCCGCGCGCAGTCCCAGACCGCCGTCCCCAATCGTCCCGCTGACCAGCACCACATCCCCTACCCTCGCCGCGTTTCGCCGCAACAGAGAGCCGGCGGGGATCCAGCCGAGGATCGTCAGGCTGGCGGTAAACGGCCCCGGTGTAGAGACGGTGTCGCCCCCCATAAGGCACAGCCCGAATGTGGCCTGATCGGCCTTCAGCCCTTCTGTGAAGGCGCGCCGATCCGCTCGCGTGGACTTATCGGGCCAAGCGACCGCCAGGAAATAGCCGTAGGGCTCCGCCCCCTTGGCGGCGAGATCGGACAGATTCACCCGCAGGAGCTTGCGCGCGACCAGATCGAGCGGATCGTCGGGCAGGAAATGTACGCCTTCGACAATGGCGTCTTTGGAGATGACCAGATCGAACCCCGGACGCGCGGGGATGACGGCGGCGTCGTCGATAAGGCCGAGCGCTTCGGGCGCCCCTTCGGCCAGGGGTTTCAGGTCCTGTTCGATCCAGTCGAATTCGTCGAACCGATCTTCGTCAGGCTCGCTCATGTCGCGCGATCCCGTCGAGGGCGCCGTTGATAAAGCCGGGCTCCGGCCCCTCGAAGAAGGCCTTGGCGACCTCGACATATTCGTCGATCACCACCTCCGTCGGCGCCTCGGGTCGGGCGATGAGTTCGAACGCCCCGGACCTGAGAATCGCCCGAGCCGTCGCGTCGATCCGATCGAGCCGCCAGCCCTGGGCCAGGCGGGCCGTGATCGCGCGGTCCACTTCGGCCTGACGCTCGACCACGCCGCGCACGATGGCGATGAAATAGTCGACGTCGGCGGGCGCCAGGGTCTGGCCTTCCATGTCGCTGTCAAACCGGTGCTCGACAAACTCGCGGATCACGGCCTCGCTGCCGACGCCCGAGACCTCCATCTGGTAAAGCGCCTGAACCGCTGACAGCCGCGCGACGGAACGCGCCTGATGCGCCGCTGATGGTCGCTTCACTTATTCAATCCTCGATAACGCCGCGGGCGGTCTCCTCGGACAGACCTTCATCGCCCAGAAACTTGGCGAAGTCCTCGGTCTGGCGGAAATCCCGGTAGACGGAGGCATAGCGGACGTAGCCGACTTCATCCAACGACTTCAGCGATTTCATCACCATTTCGCCGACGACCGAGGAGTTGAGTTCGGTTTCGCCCATGCTTTCCAGTTGGCGGACGATACCGGAAACCATCCGTTCCAACCGCTCCGGGTCGACCGGACGCTTACGCAGCGCCACCGAGATGGAGCGGACCAGTTTTTCGCGCTCGAACGGCGCCCGGCGTCCCGACCGTTTCAGAATCGTCAGTTCACGAAGCTGGACGCGCTCGAAGGTCGTAAACCGGCCGCCGCATTCCGGACAGAGCCGACGGCGGCGGATCGCCGCTCCGTCTTCCGAAGGCCGGCTGTCTTTAACCTGACTTTCCGCGTGGCCGCAGAACGGACAGCGCATGATATGGTCCTCTCGGCGGCGTGTGGCGCCATTAGCTGTGGGGGCGACCGCCCCATGTCAACGACAAGCGTCGGCTATGCGCCCGATTTCAGGGCGCCGCGGCGCCGTTGCATCTGGCGCTTTTCCGATCGAACGCATTATCGCCAGCGTGAAGGTCGGCCCGGCATCGCGCAAATTGTGAAGGTTAGGCTATCGCATATCGTCGACAATCATGCGACAACATGCCCCAGTTTGGGGCGCGACCGCAGTTGGGTTCAGTCGGTAAAGAGGGCGAAGAGCGCGATGAGTATGACGGGCGTTGAACACGACGAGGCTGAAAGCTTAGAGCCTGATCTGCTCCGTTGGAGCGCGGAAATCGTTGCGGCCTATGTTGCCCAAAACAGCCTGCCGGCGCACTCGATCGGCGATCTGATCACCCAGGTGCACGGCGCCTTGGTCGGTTTAGGTCAAGCCGCGAGCCCGGAGCCGGAAGCCGAGCGCCGCAAGCCGGCCGTGCCGATCTCCCGCTCCGTGCAACACGATTTCATCGTGTGCCTTGAAGACGGCAAAAAGCTCAAGATGCTCAAGCGGTACCTGCGCTCGCGTTATGACCTGAGCCCCGAAGAATATCGCCGCCGCTGGGGACTGCCGCCGGAATACCCGATGGTCGCACCGGCCTATGCCGCGCGTCGCTCCGACTTCGCCAAAAAAATCGGCCTGGGCCGCGGCGTTCGACGCGCCAAAGCCTGACGGGCCAAAGCCCCAGCGCCGCCCCGTTTTTCGGGCGGCTCATGAGACGCCGCTACGCTCTGATCGGCGCGGGCCCATGGTTGCTCAAAAAAGACCCCGCGGCCGCTCGTCTGATGGACTGCGGGCGGGAGTTTCGTATATTTGACGATAGCCCAGCTTGCCCGCCCAGCGGCCACCTCTATTCTATCAGTTAACCTTGTCGTTAACGCTCGATCCGCGCAAAGCGATGTAAATACAGACATTACTGCTACGTTAATCTGGCTTATGCTAGATGCGGGTTTCCGACCGCCTCTGACGCCTTCCTGACCTGGGGCGACCGGCCCTTCATCGGCCTGAACACCGGCGGCAAGGACGCGGAAAAAGACTGGGGCGACGATCACTGGACCGCGCTTCTGGCCAAGCTTGCCCCATCGGTCCCATACCCGCTGGTGTTTGTCGGCGCGCCGGACGACATCGAGCGTGCGGAGCGCCTGGGCGGTCTGTGGCCTCATGGTTATTTGAACGGCTGCGGCGTTCTTTCGCCACGCCAATCCGGGGCCGTGTTGAAGCGCGCGCGTCTTTTCATTGGCCACGATAGCGGGCCGGTTCATCTGGCCGGCGCGATGGGAACGCCCTGCGTGGGCCTGTTTGGCGGCTTCGACCCCGCCTGCCGTTGGCATCCCGTGGGTCCTCAACACCGCATTCTTCACGAGAACGCCGGGGTCAGGAACATTACGGTCGATAGCGTGGTCGCCGCTGTGAATGAGATTCTCGGCGCCGGTCCGAGCTACGGCTGAAACCTCCCCTTCCTCCTTTCTAGAGGAAGGGTCAGCTTGATTGCCTCTTGGGCGGTCAGGCGCTGGACGAAGTGACCGTATAGGCGCTCGCCGCCAGGCTACTGGTAAGCGATGTTGCGCCGACCGAACTGGTCGACGATGACGCGGACTGGGCCCCGCCCCCCTCGAAGCCCGGCGGCGGACCGCCAAATCCCCCCGGACCGCCCGGGCCACCGCCAAGTCCGCCTGGGCCGCCAAAAGCGGACAGGTCGTTGGCCACCGCACCCAGATCGCTGAGCAGGGTCGCCAGGCTGGAGCTGGTCAGCGACAGGCTGGACGTCAAGGTGGATGACGTGGCCGAGGCGGTCGACACGCTCGACGTCGAGGTCGATGAAGAGGCCCCATGCGACGAGCTTGACCTCACCGCAGTGGAAATCTCCTTCAGCGCCGACTGCAGGGTGGTCAGGTCCTGCGAGAGTGAACTGGCCGAAGAAGCCCCCGTAACGCCCGTCGAGGCGGTTGAACTCGTCGACGACGCGCTGTCTCCGGACGACCCTGTGCTTTGCAGGGAGGTCAAAAGAGCCAGCATCGAAGACGAGAACTGGTCCGATGGTGACGATTGTTGCGGCGGCGCCGGCGGCGGCCCGCTCGTGCTGGAGGACGACGTACTGGCGCTCCCCTGCACATTTTGCCCGTTGCTCGCGGCACTATTGGCCGAGTTGGCGGCGCTGGTCCCCAGAGAATTAATCAGCGACTGCAATGTCTGCAGCGCCGAGGTACTGGAAACATTCGATGTTTGCACGATCTACTCCTTTCGCTCATGAAGCGGCGAAGTCTGGTCCGAAGAACTCCGGACCCGCTCCCGCCATTAGCCCCAAAAACGACGCAACAACCGTGCTAGACTTGGATTGTAACGAGACGTAACGCTCTGTATTTTTTGAAAAACGTGAATGATACCTCTATCTCGCGCCGCTTAGGGCAATAATCGGGGCCGAACGCTCTCGCTCAGGACCACAGCCAATTGTTGCGATGTTTGCTGCGCTGACGGACTTCCGTGTCGGCCTCGTCTTTTTCTCAGCACAACATGAGCCTAGTCTGCGTCGCAGATCACGACCCGCGACCGGTTGATGAGAGCGCGACAATGGACCGGCAAATAGCCCTGAACACCTCGCCCGGTGAAATCGACGAGACCGAACCCCGAGTTCTGATCGTCGACGACGATGAGGGGCTGAAACAGCAGATCGCCAGCTATCTAGAGAACAACGGCTATCGCGTGGAGACCGCCCGCGATGCGCCGACCATGGATCACGCCCTGGCGCAGTCCACCTTCGACGTGGTGATCCTGGATTTGATGATGCCGGGCGAGGACGGGCTATCGATCTGCCGGCGGCTGTCGGCCCAGAACGACATCGCCATCATCATCATGAGCGCCATGGGCGAAGAGGTCGACCGGATCGTCGGCCTCGAGCTGGGCGCCGACGACTATCTGCCCAAACCCTCCAACCCGCGTGAGTTGCTGGCGCGAATCCGCGCTGTCTTGCGCCGACGCCCCCCAGGCGGCGGAGAATCCACGCCGCGTCAGGCCCGCACCTATAATTTCGCCGGCTATCAGCTCGATCCCGCGCGTCGCCGGCTGAAGGCTCCCTCGGGGCTGATCGTGCTGCTGACTCGGGGCGAACTTTCCCTGCTGGTCTCCCTGCTCGATCGCGCCGGCGAGGTGCTGACGCGCGACCAGCTGCTGGACACCGCCCGTGTGGAAGACGCCGATGTGTTCGATCGGGCCATCGACGTGCAGATCAGCCGCCTGCGCCGCAAGCTCGGCGAAGGCGACCGGCAGGACATCATTCGCACCGTGCGTGGCGTCGGTTATCGGCTGACCGTCCCGGTGACCCGCGCGTGATGGGACGCCGGCTGGAGGCCCCGATCACGGCGCAAATCGTCGCCCTGTTGATCGGCGGCGTCGTCCTGGGTCAGATCATGACGCTGGTGATCGTGCTGCTGGTGCCGCCGCCCAGGCCTGATGTCTATCGTCTGAGCGAGATCGCATCGGCTTTGAATGGCCAGGCGGTTCATCCCAAGGATGGGCGCGATTTTGTGCGTCATGTCGGCGGCCTGCCGGTGGAAATTGATCCGCTGAACCATCGGGGTCACTTCTTCTCACTCATGGCTCGTACAACGCTGGCGGGGATGCTTGGCGTCTCCGTCGACCGCATTCAGTTCGGCGTCGACCATCGGGCTCATCCGGTCTGGGAATGGGCCGTCCTCGGCGCGCCCGTGCGACCGGGGCCAGACGACCATCGGCCTCCTCCAGATGACCATCGCCCTCCGCCGGGAGAGTTCCATCACCCCTTCGCCGACATGCTGGGGGCGGTAGGTCCGGCCGATCGCAACCCGCTCATCTTCAATGACTTCGTCGCGGCGCTGGAGCAGTCGCCGGGGCATTGGGTGGTGGTCAGTCCTAAGCCCGATCCCTTCCCCTTCGTCTGGCAGGCGCGGATCGTCGCCTGGTTCCTGATCTGCCTGTGCGTGTTCGGCCCCGCCGGCTATCTGTTCGCCCGCCGGCTGGTGTCGCCGATCACCGCATTCGCCGAAGCCGCCGACCGCCTTGGCCGCGACCCGCGCGCGCCCTTGGTCGAATTGCGTGGGCCGGCGGAAATCGGAGTCGCCGCACGCGCCTTCAATGAAATGCAGGGGCGACTGAAGCGTTACGTGGACGATCGAACCACCATGATCGGCGCCATCTCCCATGACCTGCGCACCCCACTGACCCGCATCCGCTTTAAGATGGAAGCCGCGCCGAAGGAGCTGCGGTCGACGGTTGGTGGGGACATCGATCAGATGGAGGCGATGATCTCCGCCGCCCTCGCCTTCGTCCATGACGCCAGCCGGCCGCATGAACGCGAGACGCTGGACCTGCTGTCGGTGCTGGAATGCGTCGTCGACGACGCCAAATCCGGTGGCAGCGACGTGGCGCTGATGGACGCCGAGCCCTTGGCCATCGACGGCGACGCCCTTTCGTTGCAACGGCTGTTCGCCAACCTGGTCGATAATGCCGTCAAATATGGCCATGAGGCCCGCGTTGGCCTGGGCGCGGAAGGCGGTGAGGCGGTGGTGAAGATCGTCGACGCCGGTCCTGGACTGCCTCAGAAGGAGTTGGAGCGGGTGTTCGAGCCCTTCTATCGCACCGAGCCGTCACGCAATCGCGACACCGGCGGCATCGGCCTTGGCCTGGCGGTCGCCCGTTCGGTGGCCAGGGCGCATGGCGGCGACGTCATCTTGACGTCGGGCCCCACCGGCCTGACCGCCGAGGTGCGGCTGCCGCTCGCTCGGGCGCCAGAATCTCACGCAAAGCATGATCCGGCGCCGTCCCTGACCGAGCCGGTTTTGGAAGGCTGAGGCCCAGCGCCTATCGGGGCCCCAAAGCCTCCTGAAGGATCGGCGCCAGGAAGGCTGCGGTGTCGTCCTGTCCCCGCGCCTCGCCGATCAGGTCTTGGCGGACTTCCAGTTCCAGATAGTCCAACCCACGTGGGTCGACATGTAGTGGGACGGTATAGTCGATCCCGTCCATCGCGTAGGGTTGATTGTCGCCGGCCGCCTCGCCGACAGACCCGCGCAGCGACCCTAGAACCCGTTGGGATAGGCCGGAGTCGCCCCGGTGCAGCACCCCAAACCGCCAGGGCCTGACGAAGCCGCCAAACACCGGCGTGAAGCTGTGCAGGGAGAAGAACAACGTGGGTTGGCCCCGGGCCTGACGGGCATCGATAAGGTCCGCGATGCAGGCCTGATAGGGCTCGCAAATCTGCTGCCGCCGCGCCGCGACCTGCGCCGGGCTTAGGCCCGTGTTGCCGGGGATCGTCGTGCCGTCGCTGATCACCGGAACAGCGTCGCTGGCGTTGGGGTTGCGATTGCAGTCGATCACCAGCCGGGAATAGGCTTGGCGAACGAAACAGGCGTCCAGGGCCCGCGCCAGCCGCTCGCCTAGCCCGGCGACGCCGATATCCCAGGCGATATGCCGATCCATCGCCGCCACAGGCAGGCCCAGATCGCCCAAGGCCGCTGGAATCGCCCTACCCGCATGATCGCCCACGATCAGATAGGGCGAGCGTCCGTGCGGATTTGTCACAAAAGTTGGGGATGGATCGTCAGGGCTAAGCAAACGGTTCGACCTCGTTAATGAATCGGCGCAACGCTCAACCAATGCCGATCCTTTCGATCCGCCATGTCACGCGTTACCGGTATCGCAATCCGGTCGCCCTGGGCGAACATCGCATGATGTTCCGCCCACACGAAAGCTATGACCAGCAGCTTCTGTCGGCGGATCTGGCCATCTGCCCGACCCCCAGCAAGATCCAGTATTTGCGGGATGTTTTCGGCAATTCCGTCGGTGTCGCCGACTTTGCCGGACGCACCACGGACCTGGTGTTCGACAGCTATGTTCGGCTGCGGCACACCCCGCACCTGGGCGTCAGCGAGGTTCATGAGGATTTCGATCTGCGCCGTGGCGCCGACCGATTCGCCTACGGCGAACCGGAATTGACCGACCTTGCGGCGTCGATCGCCCCGGCGCACCCCGATCCGGATGGTGTGTTGAGGCGTTGGACGGAACGTTTCCTGCGGCGAGGCGGCCCCGTCAACGCTGCCAGTCTGCTGATCGAGATGACCCGCGCGATCCAGGCGGATTTCACCTATCGCAAACGGCTGGAGAAGGGGCCGCAGACCCCGCTGGAAACCTTGACGTTGAACAGCGGCAGCTGTCGCGATTACGCCGTCCTGATGATCGAGGCGGCGCGCGGCCTGGGCCTGGCCGCGCGGTTCGTGTCCGGCTACGTCTATTCTCCAGCGCCGACCCGTCCTGGCCGCGGTCGCGTGGGCGGCGGGCACACGCACGCCTGGGTCAGCGTCTACCTGCCCCAGAGCGGCTGGGTCGAGTTCGACCCTACCAACGGAATCGTTGGCGGCGCCGACCTGATCCGGGTCGCCGTGGCGCGCGACCCATCCCAGGCGACGCCGCTGCATGGCGCCTACATCGGTCTGGCCACCGACTATCTGGGCATGGAGGTCAGCGTCGACGTCCAGACGGAAGAAGAGGTTTTCGCCCAGCCGGCGCGGCTTCGCGCGGTCGGCTAGGGCTCCGCGCTCGCTCGCCTTATTGGGGCGCGGAAAACCGGCATTCTGCTTGCAGGCGACTTCACCCAGTTCAACCGGGTTCGGGGGCGTCGTCGCCATGCAAGCCGCAAAATTTACATCCGCGCCATCCAAGCCGGAGAGCGACCGGGTTGTGGTCATTGGCGCCGGCATGGCCGGCTCCCTGCTCTCGCTGGTGCTCGGCCGAGCGGGTTATCCGGTCACGCTGATTGATGTGAAACGCGAGCCTGCCTCCGATTTTCGTAATGAAAAGCTGGGGATAGAGCAGATCGAACGACTGAATGGGCTTGGGGTCTTGTCCTGTTTCGAAGAGGCCTGTTGGGGCGATGACGCCGTCGGCAGGGTCCGCACGCCTTTGAAGGATTGCGGTGCGCGATATGATCGCTGGATCGCCCGCGTCCGCGCCGCGCTTCCAGACGCCGTCACATTTGTCGAAGGCAAGGTGGATCGGATTGAGACGTCGGCCGATCGGCAAACGGTCACCCTGTCCAATGGCGAGACAATCAGCGGACGCCTGGCGGCGCTCGCGACCGGTCGCGGTGAGCGGCTGAGGGCGCAACTGGGCGTGGCCCGCGACATCGTCAGCGACAAACATTCCATCTGCCTGGGCTTCAGCGTCGCCAAGCACGCCGATCCGTCGCGGGAGATGCCCGCCCAGATTTGCCATGGGCGCTTGGGCGATCGCATCGCCTATGTGACCATCTTTCCGATGCTGGAAGAGGTCCGGGTCAACATCTTCAGCTATCGCGATGCCGACGATCCTTGGATTCGCGAGCTGCGAGCCGACCCGATCGGCGTGTTGACCCAGACCCTGCCGGAAACCCGAGCCTCGTTGACGGGGCGCGAGGTGGCGCGCGATCTCGAGGTGCGCGGTACGGATCTCTATGCCGTCAGTGGCCATGTGCGCGATGGCTTGGTCCTGCTGGGGGACGCCTTCCAGGCCTCCTGCCCGTCTTCCGGCACGGGCGTGACGCGCATCCTCAGCGACGTCGCGCGACTAACTCAGGCGCATATCCCCGCCTGGTTCGCGACGCCCGGCATCGATGCTGGCAAGATCGGCGAATTCTACGCCGATCCGATCAAGCTGGCCGTTGACAGCGATTCCATGCGCCGTTCGATCCGGGGCCGCAAGGCGACGCTCGGAACCACACCCTACTGGCGCGCCCGCCGCGCCGTGGCGGGACTGAAGCGGTCGATCATGGCTGCACGGGCCCGACGCGGGGCCTAAACCCTCACTGGGGGTAACGGAACGGAAGGCGCGGTCCCTGGTTTTGGCTTGGACCGTCACGCCAGGAGTTCTCCCGTGCAGCCCGCCAATCAACATGCCGTCCAGGTTCTCAACAGCCTGATCGAAACCACCTTCGACAGCGCCGAAAGTTACGGGAAAGCCGCCGACCTGGCGCGCAGCCCCCGGGTCCAGGACCTGTTCAAACACAAGGCGGCGTCGCGGCTGACTCTGGCCGAGGGCCTGAAGCAGGCGGTTCGAAATCTTGAGGGCGAGCCGGCGGATCAAGGGTCCGCGGCCGGCCCGCTCCACCAAGGCATCCTCGTGCTTCGCGACAAGATCGGCCGCAACAGCGACAAGCCGCTGATCGAGGAGGTCAAGCTGGGCGAGACCTTCGTCCGGCACAGGTTTGAGACCGCCGCGAACGACCTCGAGCTGCCGTCACAGGCGCGGGCGGAGATTGACCGCACCTTTGGCGAGGTGGTGGCGGATCACGATGAAATCTCAGCGCTCCGCAAGGAGTTTGACTGAGCGGGGCGCCGCGACGGATCGACCTTGGCGGCTCCGCGTTCAGACCTCACCAAGTCAGGAGACGGTCAATGGCCCATTTCAAACTCAGCGACGTCGACGAAAAGTTCCTTCACACGCCGCAGGACGCGACCTTGATCTTCGCCGGCGCCAGCGGCACGGAAACCTTCATCGAACGCGACCGCGACACGGTGGTAAGAATTTCCGTCAAGTCCGTCGGCGTGGCCACGGCCGAAGGCGGATCGCTGCAGGTCTGCATCGATATCGACGGCCAATCCGCCAGCGGCCAGGACGGCCCGGCTGAGATCGAGACCCAGCTGCGCGCCAGCCAAGGCGTGCAGGTCCTGGTCAAAGCCGGTCAGCGCCTGGCGTTCAAGGCCTACCCCAAGGCCAGCAACGCCCAGGTTCTGCGCACCATCGTCTGGACCGCCGACATGAAGCACGACGGCGAACGCGAGGTCGAGGCTCACAAGCCGCAACGGCCAGCGGAAATGCATCCCGGCCAGGAACAGCCGGTCAACTGACGCAGGCCTAAGCGAAAGCGCCGTATGGACTTTCGCGATCGGCTCGGGGTTTAAGTCACCTCAAAACGCCCGGCCAAAACTGATGAGCCGGGCGGCTTTGGTGGAGACGCGCCCGATGCTGAACGATTGGCGGATGAAGGATTTCGATGTGGGCGCGGGGGTGAAAGCCCGCGCCTTCGCCGATGACGCGCGTTCGGCGGATTGGGTGGGCGTCCAGGCCCCTGGCGACACCTATCTGGCGCTCCACGCCGCGGGTCGCCTGCCCGATCCTTTCGCCGATCAGAACGAGGCCGACTGCGCCTGGGTGATCGACCGGGAATGGTGGTGGCGCTGCGATTTTATTGCGCCCAAGACCAAGGCCGGTGAACGGCTTGTGCTGACCTTCCTGGGCCTCGACACCTTTGCCACGGTCTGGCTGAACGGCGAGATGATCGGCGCGGCGGACAATATGTTCCGCGAATACGAATTCGACCTCACGGGCCGTGTTCATGACGGCGAGACCAACGCGCTCGCCGTGAAATTCGACCCGCCGGCCGATCGGCTGAAGGACGCCACGCCGCCCGGCATGGGCGGCTCGCTGGGCGCGGTCAAGGCCACCAAGCGCAACCTAGTGCGCAAAGCCCAATTCGGTTGGGGCTGGGACTGGGGCCCTACCCTGCCGACGGTCGGCCTGTGGCGGCCGGTCGAACTCGCCGTCCGCGGTGCGGCGATGCTGGGCAATGTGCATTTCTCCACCCAGTCGCTCAGCGCCGCGCACGATCGGGCGCAGGTGCGGGTCGATGTGACGGCAAGCCTGGCGCGCGAGGGCGCCTATGCCGTCGAGATCAGCGTGGCCGATCCCTCCGGGGCCGTGGTCGCCAGTACGCGCGCGCCATTCAAGGCCGATGCGGCCAGCGCTGATTTCACCCTGGACGCGCCGCAGCTTTGGTGGACCCACGATCTCGGAACGCCAAGCCTCTACACCCTGAGCGTCCGTCTCATGGACGGCGATGCTGAAGTTGATCAACGCACCACCAAAGTCGGCGTGCGCACCATCGCGATCGACCAGTCCCCCGATCCCGATGAACCAGGCGCGAGCTTCTTCCGCTTTGTGCTCAACGGCCGGCCGATCTTCGCCCGCGGCTCGTGCTGGATCCCGGCCTCCTCCTTCGTCGCCGTGGTTGGCGAGGCCGAGTACCGGCCGCTGATCGAGACGATGGCTGAGGCCAATATGAACATGGTCCGCATCTGGGGCGGCGGCGTCTATGAGCACGACGCCTTCTACGACCTGTGCGACCAATTCGGCCTGCTGGTGTGGCAGGACTTCATGTTCGCGTGCGCGGCCTATCCCGAGGATGACCCGGCCTTCGTCGACAGCGTGGCGCAGGAGGTGCGCCAGCAGGTCGTCAGGCTCCGCAATCACCCGTCGATGGCGCTGTGGTGCGGCAATAACGAAAACCAGATGACGCATGACTTCATGCGCCGGCCGGATATCGAACAGGCTCCGCTACTTGGCGATGTCTATTACGAAGAGATCATGCCCAAGGCGGTGGCGGCGCTGGATCCCACCACGCCCTACTGGCCCGGCAGCCCCTACGGCGGTCCGCACGCCAATTCCATGCTTGCCGGCGATGTGCATGACTGGACCGTCTGGCACGGCCTGCCGCCCGTGCCGGTCGACCGGCCCGTCGGCCGTCCGAACGCCACGCCAGAGGGCAAGGCCTACACCCGCTATGCCGAAGACATGTCCCGGTTCGTCAGCGAATACGGCCTGCACGCCTCCCCAGCCCTGGAGACGCTCAAGCGCGCTATTCCGGAGGCCGACCTCTATTACGGCTCCCCGGCGCTGGAACATCGGATCAAGGACAATCCGAAGGACAAGGTGAACACCCTGCTGCTCACCTCGACCGGCCTGCCGAGCGATCTGCAGCAATATGTCGACTTTACCCAGATCATGCAGGCGGAGGGGCTGAAGTTCGCCATCGAGCATTTCCGGCGGCGGATGCCGCACTGCTCGGGCTCGCTGATCTGGCAGTACAACGACTGCTGGCCCTGCGTGAGCTGGAGCCTGATGGACTACAATGGCTTCGGCAAGGCCGGCTATTTCTACACCCGTAGAGCCTATGCGCCGGTGCTGGCCTCGTTCAAGGACCTGGGCGACGGACGAGCCGAGTTATGGATCACTAATGAGGGCCTGGGCGATCTGGCCGACGACGTGGCCATCGACCTGGTGGATATGAACACGGGCGCCGTCGTGGCGCAGGATCATGTCGCGGCGCGGGTCGCTATGAACGTCAGCAAGCCTGTCTGGACCCTGCCGGGCGCGTGGGCGGCGCCTGTGGCGTCAATGGCCCTGCACGTCCGCTCAGGCAGCGGCGCCTTCCCCGACAACCGCATCTTCTTCGGCGCCATCAAGGACGTGCAGAAGCCGGCGGCTGTAAAGCCCGAGGTGGAGATCGCACAGCGCACGCCGCACGAATTAGAGGTGACGGTTATCGCGCCGGCCTATGCCTACTTCACCCACCTGCTCACGCCTCACGGGTGGACCCGGTTCAGCGATAACTATTTCGACCTGCGACCGGGTGAACGGCGGGTGATCACGGTGTCGAATGCTGGCGTGGAGTTGCGGCCGGAGGATGTGACAGTTCGGAGTGTTTGACGGACTTTGCCGCCACTAAATTTTCAACCGTCATGGCCGGGACAAGCCCACGGCTGTCCGGTTCATGCTGGGAGCA
>Ga0302316_10000056_pt1 | contig 96634 bp, 83 predicted proteins | sample III_Palsa_N3_2_FD_200456 | JGI IMG/M metagenome (GOLD analysis project Ga0302316, IMG submission 200456) | Peat permafrost microbial communities from Stordalen Mire near Abisko, Sweden - III_Palsa_N3_2 | ecosystem: Environmental > Terrestrial > Soil > Palsa > Peat permafrost | place: Sweden...
GCGCCTACGGAGAGTCTGTCATAGCAAACTGACCTGACCGGAAAACAGCAAGTTAATTTCCCGTCATTTCCCCCTCACCCATACCCGGATTCCCTCACTTCTCCCTGAACGGCACTAAACAAAAAACCCCGGCATACATGGCGTACACCGGGGCTTACCGGATTGCTCCGGAACACGTCAGACGTGCTTACATATTTTCAATCAGCACCTGGCCGAAGCCCGAGCACGAAACCTGGGTCGCGCCTTCCATCAAGCGGGCGAAGTCATAGGTCACGCGCTTTTGCAGGATCGATTTTTCCATCGACTTGATGATGACGTCGGCGGCTTCGAGCCAGCCCATATGACGCAGCATCATTTCAGCCGAGAGAATTTCCGAACCCGGGTTGACGTAGTCTTTACCGGCGTACTTCGGTGCCGTACCGTGGGTGGCTTCGAACATGGCGATCGAATCCGACAAGTTGGCGCCCGGAGCGATGCCGATACCGCCGACTTGAGCTGCCAGCGCATCCGAAACGTAGTCGCCGTTCAGGTTCAGCGTGGCGATCACGTCGTATTCGGCCGGACGCAACAGGATCTGCTGCAAGAATGCATCGGCGATCGAGTCCTTGACCGTGATTTCGGTGCCGGTACGCGGATTCTTCAGCTTCATCCACGGGCCGCCGTCGATCAGTTCCGCGCCGAATTCCTTCTGCGCCAAGGCATAAGCCCAGTCGCGGAAGCCACCTTCGGTGTACTTCATGATGTTGCCTTTGTGCACGATGGTCAGCGAGCGGCGATCGTTGTCGATCACGTATTGCAACGCTTTGCGCACCAGACGTTCGGTACCTTCGCGCGAAACCGGCTTGATGCCGATGCCCGAGGTTTCCGGGAAACGGATCTTCTTCACGCCCATTTCTTCGCGCAGGAATTTGATCAGCTTCTTCGCGCCTTCCGACTCGGCTGCCCATTCGATACCGGCGTAGATGTCTTCCGAGTTTTCACGGAAAATCACCATATTGGTTTTTTCCGGCTCACGCACCGGTGACGGCACGCCCTTGAAGTATTGCACCGGACGCAGGCACACGTACAGGTCGAGCTCCTGGCGCAGCGCCACGTTCAGCGAACGGATGCCGCCGCCGACCGGGGTGGTCAACGGACCTTTGATCGACACCACGTATTCTTTCAGGACCTGCAGGGTTTCTTCCGGCAGCCAGACGTCAGGGCCATAGACCTTGGTGGCTTTCTCGCCGGCGAAGATTTCCATCCAATGGATTTTCTTTTTGCCGCCGTAGGCTTTTTCTACTGCCGCATCGACCACCTTGATCATCACCGGGGTGATGTCCCCGCCGGTACCGTCGCCTTCGATGAAGGGAATGATGGGCTGGTCGGGAACGTTGAGCGAATAATCCGCATTGACGGTGATTTTCTCGCCGCCGGGAACCTTGATGTGCTGATACGCCATGTTCGACTCCAATATAGGCTTGGACACAATGAATTAGTTGAGCGCGCTCTGGACACACGGCGCGGGCAACCGGTAGTTTATCCCAGGTCCGAGACACAGGGGGATTACACTCGTGTCACGCCTGTCAACCCGGGAATGGATGGCACGGTACAGACTGTGCATATCGGCCGCGGAGCTTGGCAAGCATGGGCACGTGCCCAGAAAACAGGCCGCACCAGGGGCGCCGGGAACTCCGGCTGCCCGGGGTTTTCGGCAGGCTTTCCTTCAAGTCTTATATAAGACAAAAGACTTGCGTTTCGGATTATGCATTAATATTTCGCCATTTGCCATAGAGAAAACCGCTCCCCGGACCCCGATGCGCCTGATCGCCCTGAACAAGCCCTACGGCATGATTTGCCAGTTTTCACCGCACGAAACACGCCCTTCGCTGAGCGATTGCATTGTCACGCCCGAGGTTTATCCAGCCGGCCGGCTCGATGCCGACAGCGAAGGTTTGCTGTTATTAACCGACGACGGCGCTCTGCAAGCCCGGATTGCCGAGCCGCGCCATAAGCTCGCCAAACGTTATTGGGCGCAAGTCGAGGGCGAACCGTCGCCGCAAGCGTTGGCCGCCTTGGCCCGCGGCGTCGACCTGGGCGACTATGTCACCCGCCCGGCGCGGGCGCTCTGTATTGATCCGCCCGCCTCGATCTGGCCGCGTACGCCGCCGATCCGGATGCGCGCCGCCATCCCCACCACCTGGATCGAATTGCAGATCGTCGAAGGCAAAAACCGGCAAGTGCGCCGGATGACGGCGGCGGTCGGTTATCCGACGTTGCGCCTGATACGCGTCAGCATCGGGGCACTGAATATCTTCGATCTGGGCCTGGCACCGGGCGCATCCTGCGAGATAGATGCGGATAGCCCATGGAAGATTACGGGTTAACCCTGGTCAACCACGGTCAACCGAACCCATTCCCACACGTTAATCCTAGTGATACGGACGCATTTGCGACTGATCATCATCGTAAGACAAGGTTTTAGCGAGACTTTCGGGTCCGCGCTGCATTGTCCGAAGATATTGGTGGGCTGCTTTCGATTTTTTCGATTTGCGTGTCAACCGAATTATTTACGATACGTTTACCTTGTTGACTCATTGACCGGGTCACTTGGTTAATCACCTCAAACTCTGTGAGAATCTCATGAAAAAACTGATCGCTGCCCTGATCGCTGCACTGTTCGCAACCGCTTCGTTCGCTCAAGCTTCGGCACCGGCAGCTTCGGCTCCGGCAGCTGCTTCGGCACCGGCTAAGGCAAAGAAAGCCAAGAAAGCAAAGAAAGCAACGAAGAAGGCAGCAACTTCGGATGCAGCAGCAAGCGCAGCAAACTAAGCTTGTAGCAAGTAGTGAGCATGGCGTAAGGGCTTCAAAACCCTTACAAATTGAAAGGCAGATTGTTCAACACAATCTGCCTTTTTCTTTTGTCCCGCAGTTCGAGTAACATGGCACGGTTCTCGATCTATGGAGCAATACGTGCGCTTTCTGTCTTCTGTTCTATCCTTGGCCCGTGCCGCGGCTGTCGCCACCGCTGTCATATTCACGGTCGGCTTGCCGCTTACGGCCGTCGCGCAGCAACTGCCGCCGCCGATCAAAGCCGCCGCCGACTTCCCCAAAGTACAACTCACGCTGGGCATGTATCTGATCAACGCGTCGGTCGCCGCCAACGACGCCGATCGCGAACAGGGCCTGATGTATCGCAAAAGCCTGGAGCCGAACGAAGGCATGTTGTTTGTGTTCGCCGAAAATGCCGGTCATTGCTTCTGGATGAAGAACACCTTGATCCCGCTGTCGATTGCCTTTATGCGGCAAGACGGCACGGTCACCGATCTGGATGAAATGCAGGCCGAAACCACCAACAACCATTGTCCGACACATAACGGCGTCTATGCGCTGGAAATGAGCAAGGGCTGGTTTACCGCGCACGGCATCAAACCCGGCATGCAAATTATCGGTTTGCCGCAGTAACACGCAGGGCCATGCATGACGGCAGCCGGCCATGCATCGACGCGGCGCCTCTCTTGGGCCTGGCCTGAGGTCCTGAGCTTGAGCCCAGGCCCTTAGGCCACCGCCGCCACGCCAAACAGCGCCAGCACACACAGATAGCCCAGCAGCCAGGCGCCCGAGCGCAGGGTGGGCAGGTTGCGCAGATAGAGCACGGTGTAGACGATGCGGATCACGATAAAGGCCAGTGCCAGTGCATTAATGGCAGCTTGAGCCCCGTGGAGTTGCTCGGCCACCAAGACCGCGGCCGCAAAGAAGGGAAACGCCTCGAAGTGGTTACGATGGGCGTAGTCGGCACGCCGCCGATGCCCGGACAACTTGTCCATCCACGCGCGAGGCGCGGCATTGTCGTAATCGCGCACGCCCCATTTGGCCAGCGAAACGGTCAACACCGGCAATACGCCTGCGATCAAAATACACCAATAAGCCAAACTCATCGTTTCATTCCTTGCCAGGGTTATCGCCCATGATTGCGCCGTCGGCGCCTGCCACGCACACCGGCTGTGCGGCACTGTATAGGCCACGCCGAGCGCATCGCATTCTGGCATAAAAGCCGCTTTGCGGGACCTATCCATAGCCCTAAGATGCCTCTATCGGCGACCCGCCTCCGGGTGTCTCAAATGCACAGGAGAAAACCACCTACAATGAAGTCCTGAGATGCCCTGGAACCATTTTGTGGGCGACTTTTGCCGCTTGCCGGCCTGGTCATCATGCGTTTTATCAATCTTCAGTCCTTCAGGAGTATCGACCTTGAGCGAAACAGAAACCGGGCATCCCGGCCTCCCCGCCGATTGGCGCGATCACGGCGTCAAAGTGATCAAGAGCAATCAACTCGATCCGAATACCGCACAAACCCCGGGCATGAGCCGGGCTGCGGCGATCAACCATGCCCGCGTCGGGGCGCAGAAAATCTGGGCCGGGACGGTCAAGATCGACGCCAATGCAAAAACCGGCGCGCATCACCACGGTGCATTGGAAAGCGTGATTTATGTGGTGCGCGGCAAAGCACGTATGCGCTGGGGCGAACAGCTTGAGTTCACCGCCGAAGCCGAAGCGGGCGATTTTATTTTTATCCCGCCCTACGTGCCGCACCAGGAAATCAATGCGGACCCCGAGCAGCCGCTCGAATGTGTGCTGATGCGCAGCGACAACGAGGCGGTAGTGGTCAACCTCGATATCGACGCGGTGGAACAGCCGGAAGCGGTGTATTGGGTCGACCCGATTCACCGTCATCCGCATTCGCACGATTGATTGAATCAAGGCCTTAAAGACTTTAATTAAGCACTTTAAGCACCTTAAGCCCCCCACTCGACACCCCGCCAAACGCCGCGAGGCGCTTGGCGGCGCGGTTTGCTGAACGCGAGCGGGCGTTAGCCTGAGTCGGCTTAGGGCTCCTGGGCCAGGATCTGCATCGGCGCATCGACGCTGGGCACAGTCCCTTCGAAACCCGGCGGGAACGCCGCGCGCGGCGGCGTGGCGGGTCGGCGCTCGGAAGCCGGTGCGGCGCTGACGGGCGACCAGTCCGGCTCCGGAATTTCCGCAAACACCTGACGCAAACGGGCGCCCCAGGTATTGTGGATCATCTGGAAATATTCGTTTTCGCTGTCCAATTGAGTGAAGCGCGTCACCCGCAGGCTGTCGCGTTCGTACACCAGCAGGTCGAGCGGCAAGCCCACCGAGACGTTGGAACGCAAGGTCGAGTCCATCGAAATCAGCGCGCATTTGGCCGCTTCCGCCAAAGGGGTGTCCGGGGTCAAGACGCGGTCGATAATCGGCTTGCCGTACTTGGCTTCGCCGATCTGAAAATAGGGATTCACTGTTGAAACTTCAATAAAATTACCTGCGGCATAGATCTGGAACAGCCGCATCGCCTGACCCTGGATCTGCCCGCCCAGCAAAAAGCTGCAATTAAAATCGACGCCGAAATCTTGCAGCGCATGCGAATGCACCCGATGCACCTCGCGCACCGCATCGCCGATCACACAGGCGGCCTGATATACGCTGGGTACGGTCCACAAGGTTTGCTGCCCCGCCCCCAGGGGCTCGGTCAGCAACTGCACCACGGATTGGGTCAGCGCCAGGTTACCGGCCGCCAGTACCACCAGCACACGCTCGCCGGGCTGCTCGAACACGGTCATTTTACGAAAAGTGCTGACGTGGTCGACGCCCGCATTGGTGCGAGTGTCCGAGAGGAACACCAAACCGTCGCGCACGCTCATTGCTACGCAATAAGTCATAGGATGCTTAAAAGTTTCGGCCGTTATACGGTAAACATCGCAGCAAACCCCGGCGTAGACGAATCTGCAACCGGGGTCTGAGGGAGCTTTCATTCTAGCCCGCGTTGTAGGCTATGAAAGGGGCCAGTGGCGCTAACGCCACAGATCGGTTTCGTCACGATGACTGAGCATCGACCGATTGAGGCGCGGCTTGGTGTGCGGATCTGGGCAGGCTTGAATGCCAGGCGACTTAACACCGGGCTCCCGCGCTTATTGGTTGGTCACCACCTGATCCACCGCCACCGTCACTTCCAGTTCTTCTTCGCCGCCGCCGACCCGCATGCCGCGTACGGGCGCCGCGGATTCGTAATCGCGTCCGACCGCCACCCGGCAGTATTTTTCGCTGGCAAAGCAGGCGTGCGAAACATCGACGGCAACCCAGCCCGCGTCTTCCAGCCAGACATCGACCCAGGCATGGCTGGCCGCATCCGACACTTCGCCGACATCGACATAACCGCTGACATAACGCGCCGGCAAACCGCGCGCGCGGCACAAAGCCAGCATCAGGTGCGCGTGATCCTGGCATACGCCGTTGCCCAGTGCCAAGGCCTCGGCCGCGGTACTGGTAACGGCCGTAATGCCGGTCCGGTATTCCACCCGGCCGCCAATTTGCTGCGCCAGACTGACCAATTGGTCGGGCGTCACCAGCGGTCCGGCATCGGCCGCCATTTTGGTCAAAGCCTCATTGGGCAAGGTCAAGCGGGTTTGGCAGGTAAAGTGCGGCAAGGGAATGCGCCCCGCCCCTTCCAATAGCCGGCCATCTTGCAGCGCCACCGTCTCAATCTCGCCTTCCACCATCAGCCGGATACTCTGATGCGGCCGTGTCAGCACCAGTGTGTGCAATATATTGCCGTAGGTATCGTACGAGTTGGCCAGCTTGTTGGGTGCGTCAATATTCCAGCGGATGACAAATTGCGAGGGTGTATTCGACGGCGTTTGACGCAATTGCTGAATCGAATATTGCACTCGCGTGCCATATTGGTACGTCGTTTCGTGGCGGATCGAAAAGCGCATAAGAAGCTCCTGTCAGGCCAAAGGCAGCAGCAAAAAGGTCTCTGCGACCTTGTTGCCGAGCGCAAATACACGGGCCAGAAATTGCGTCAGGTAGGCATGCAAGCCGGCCTCAAGAATTTGCGGGATGTCGGCATACAGCAGCTCGGCGCGCAGCTTGCCGGCATCGCGCTCGCAGTCGCGGGAGTTCTCGGTGTGCAACATCGCCAGGTTGTCGCACACACCGTCGAGCGCCGCCAGCAAGGAACGCGGCATATTGGAGTTGAGCATCAACAACTCCAGCACGCGCTCCGAGGTGACCACATCGCGATAGACCTTGCGATAAATTTCCAGGGCCGAGACCGAACTCAGGATGGAGGTCCAGTAATAAAAATCTTCCAACTGGGCGGAACTGCCATCCAGATTATTGCGCGGCTCGCGTTCGGCATCGAGAAAACGCACATCGAGAATACGCGCGGTATTGTCGGCGCGCTCGAGGAAGGTGCCTAGCTGGGTAAAGTAGAACGCATCGTCTTGCAGCGCCGTGCCGAGCGTCACGCCGCGCGACAAATGCGAACGGTATTTGACCCATTCGAACAGGCTGCCCGGGTCGAAGGCCCATTGATCGTCGGTCAACAATTGGCCGAAATGCAGCCAGGTGTCGTTGATGGTTTCCCACGACTCGGTAGTCAGCGTGCCGCGCACCGCACGCGCGTTTTCCCGCGCGGCCTGCAAACAGCAATAGATGCTCGACGGATTTTGCGCGTCCGATACCAGGAAACGCAGCATGCTGTCCTGGGTCAGCGGCTCATCGCGCTCTTCAAAGGCCGGCTCCAGCTCGGAAATGCGCAATACCGCGCGCAAATTACGCTGCGCCTGCTCTTCGCTTTGCGGCAACAGCCGGGACTTCAGGTTGATATCCAGCATGCGCGCGGTGTTTTCGGCGCGCTCCATATAGCGGGACATCCAGAACAGGTGATCGGCGGTACGGCTTAACATGCGACCTCCCGCGTGACATTCCGCAGCTCATTGCGCAGATGATTCCGCGGGCAAATCCGCGAGGGATTCCGATGTGACAGGTTGGCTCTCATTTCTCGATCACCCAGGTATCTTTAGTCCCGCCGCCTTGCGACGAATTGACCACCAGCGAGCCTTCGCGCAAGGCGACCCGCGTCAGCCCTCCCGCCACCATCGAAACGGTCTTGCCGGACAGCACAAACGGCCGCAAGTCGATGTGGCGCGGCGCGATACCCGCTTCGACAAAGGTCGGGCAGGACGACAACGCCAAGGTCGGCTGGGCGATATAGCCATGCGGGCGGGCGATCAAACGCGCCCTGAACGACTCGATTTCGGCCTTGGTCGAGGCCGGGCCGACCAGCATGCCGTAACCGCCGGCGCCATGAACCTCCTTCACCACCAGCTCGGGCAAGTGGGCCAGCACGTAACTCAGCTCATCGGGTTTGCGGCATTGATAGGTGGGCACATTATTCAGAATCGGCGTTTCACCCAGATAAAACTGGATCATGTCCGGCACGAACGGGTAAATCGATTTGTCGTCCGCCACGCCGGTGCCCAGCGCATTGGCCAGCACTACCCGGCCCGCGCGATAGACCGACAGCAGCCCCGGCACGCCCAAGGCCGAATCGCCGCGGAAAGCCAGCGGGTCGAGGAAATCGTCGTCCAGCCGCCGGTAGATCACGTCGACGCGCTGCGGCCCATGCGTGGTGCGCATAAACACGCTGTTGTCGTCGACGAACAGATCCTTGCCTTCGACCAGTTCGACGCCCATTTGCTGGGCCAAAAAGGCGTGCTCGAAATACGCCGAGTTATACATGCCCGGCGTCAGCACCACCACCGACGGGTCGTCGACCCCGGGCGGCGCCGCCGAACGCAGGGAATCGAGCAACAGATCGGGATAGTGAGCAACCGGGGCGATGCGGTTTTGCACAAACAGTTCGGGGAACAACCGCATCGTCATCTTGCGGTTTTCCAGCATGTAGGACACCCCGGACGGCACCCGAAGGTTGTCTTCCAGCACGTAGAACGCGCCGTTACTGTCGTCGCCGGCGCGCACCATATCGATCCCGGCGATGTGCGCATAGATATCGCGTGGCACATCGACCCCCTGCATTTCGGGGCGATATTGGGCGTTGGTATAGAGCTGCTCGGCCGGCAAGATGCCGGCCCGGACGATGGCCTGGTCGTGATAGACGTCGTGCAGGAACATATTCAGCGCCTTGACGCGCTGGCGTAGTCCGTTTTGCAGCATCTGCCACTCGTCGGAGGGAATAATGCGCGGAATCAGATCGAACGGAATCAACCGTTCGGTGCCCGATAGATCGCCGTCCACCGCGAAGGTGATGCCGACCCGCCGGAATACCAAATCCGCCTCGGCGCGTTTCCGCGACATGGTGGCACTCGGTTGGCGGGCAAGCCACTGACAAAAGCGATCGTAATGGGCGCGCACTTCACCCGACTCAAGCTGCATCTCATTGTAAGATCGCATGGGTACCATCTAGCCTCCTGATCGCTTGTTGCATCGTTTCGATCTGCACTGTTTCGATCTTATCTAGCAAGTGTCGTACCGGGATGCTGACCGTCAACGCAGGCTGATGACCGGAAAGGCTATTTTGACCCAAGCCGGGCCCAGTGCAAAATATGAATTTGCACTGTTGCAGTGCGGCGCCAGCGAGCGAAGAAAGAGGTTGCGCTTTTACGGGGCATAAAAACCGGCCTCGCGCCAACGCCCAATCACCCCTATCGGGGCGGATGCTGCGAGTTCCAGACGGGGAATTGCGATGGATGCGCGCCGCAGCGGCGGCACAGGTAACGGCCGAGGTGGCGATTCAGGTGAAGACTGGGGGGCGATTTGGATAGGCGCTTCAGGCCGTGGCTATGGCGGCACGCCGCGGTTCTTCCCGCCTGGGCCCGCGGTGCTCCGCGGCCGGCAGGTCCAGCGCCGGGCCGGGCTGGGGCCGAACTGGGTCACGGCTGTGCGGCACGGAGGCCGCCAGGGTAAACAACTGCACCGCCTCGCTCAACACGTCCGCCTGCCCCGACAAACTATGCGCCGCCGATGCCGCCTGCTCAACCAGCGCAGCATTCTGCTGGGTGGTCTGATCCAGGTGCTCGACCGCCTGATTGATCTCGCGCACCCCGCGAGCCTGCTCACCGCTGGCATGGGCGACCTGTTGCACCATCTCCGCGACCCGCCCGACCGAACTCAGAATCAAGGCCATCGATTCGCTGCTGCGCTGCACCAGGCGCTCGCCGGTGGCGACTTCCTTGGCGCTTTGCTCCAGCACCGAGGCAATCTCGCGGGCCGACTCGGCGCTGCGTTGCGCCAGGCTGCGCACCTCGCTGGCCACCACCGCGAAACCTCGGCCGGCCGGCCCCGCCCGCGCCGCTTCGACGGCGGCGTTGAGCGCCAGGATATTGGTCTGGAACGCGATCTGATTAATCACATCGGTAATGTCGGTCACGCGCCGCGACGATTTCATGATGCCGGACATGGTTTTTTCGACTTCATGAATCAGCTCACCGCCGCCCTGAGTCGCAAGCGACGCCTCCTGCACCAGCGTCAGTACGTTTTTGGTGGCATCGGCATTAGCCACAATGGTGGTACTGAATTCATCCATCGAAGCCGCCGTCTGCTCCAGCGATGCGGCTTGCGACTCGGTGCGTTGCGACAAATCGAGGTTGCCGCCGGCAATTTCCCGGGTGGCGATTTTCATCCCGCCGATTTCCTGGCGCACATCGGACACCATCGCGGACAGATTCGCCTTCAACTGATTCAACGCCTTCAGCAGCAAGCCCAATTCGCCGGTGCGGCCGGGCGGAATCACCACACTCAGGTCGCCGGCCGCCATCCGGTTGGCCACCCCGCACACTTCCGCCAGCGGCTGCCGCACGCCGCGTCCCAGCCAGCCCGCGATGCCGGCGGACACCGCCAGGCCGACGGCGAATGCGGCCCAATCGGCCCAAACCGCCGTGGCGGGGCTCGCGCGGCGCAGCAGCAAGACACACGCCAGTTGCAGCAGTGGAATCAGCGCCAGGCCGCCATATAAACGACGCGTCAGCGAACCGCGAAGCAGGCGCGCAAAAAATCCGGCCGCGCCGGTTCTGACCACCACCCCCGCCCGGATCTCGATGCCCTGCGCGGTACCGGCCCGCATCCTGGCATACAAAGCCTGCGCCGCGGCCACTTCGGCCCGGCTCGGCTTGACCCGCACACTCAGATAACCGGTGGTGCGCCCGTGTTCGACCACCGGCGTCACATTGGCCTGCACCCAATAGAAATCGCCGTTTTTACGCCGATTTTTGACAATGCCGGTCCACGACTGGCCAGCCTTGATGGTGCGCCACAAGTCGCCGTAGGCGGCCGGTGGCATATCCGGATGGCGGATCAGGTTATGCGGCTGCCCAATCAATTCCTCGCGGGTATAACCGCTGATTTCAATAAAAGCCGGATTGCAATATTTGATGCGTCCACCCAAATCCGTGGCGGAGACCAGCGTCATCGCGTTTTCGTAGTCGAACTCGTGATCGCTCACAGGATGATTGATACGCATGGGGCCCTCGGCCTTGGAATGAGTGGGACGAAAACAATGTATTAAGACCATGTATACAACACGCTGGCCGGCCGCGCAGCCCTATCCCTTGATTGCTTGATGCATATCAAGCCGCGCTGCCATGGGTGTTGCGGGCAGGCCGCGCAACCGGAGGTTCAAGCTGGCATATCAATTGCTGATATAGCCGGCGACAGCTTGAAAAATGCGGTGGCGACGCGGCTCATGCCCAACTTCGGCACACCCTGGTTGTATACAACGGATGCATGCACCACCTCCGAGTCCTATGCCCCAAAACGTCTCATCCGCTGAACTTGCGGAACGCCTGATCGATGCCGTCATGGCGCAACGCCTCGCGCCCGGCACACGCTTAAGCGAGCAACAACTCGCCGATTTATTCGGCGTGTCGCGCACCATCGTGCGGGAAGCCTTGACCCGCTTGACGGTGCGCGGAGTGGTCGAAGTCAATTCGCGACGCGGCTGGTTTGTGGTGCAGCCCTCGCCGAACGATGCGCGAGAGGCATTCGAGGCACGCCGCGTGATTGAAACCGGCCTCTTGCTGGAAGCTTCACCTGGCTTGACGGCGGCGGGCCTGCGCACGCTGCGCGCCCATCTGGCGCGCGAACGCCGTGCCATCGCCAGCGACGACGCGGCACAGCGCAGTTGGCTGCTGGGCGACTTTCATGTGTGTCTTGCCGAGTGCCTGGGCAACCATTTGTTGGCCGATATCCTGCGCGACCTGACCACGCGCACCCATCTGATCTCGATGCTGTATCAGTCGTCGCACGAGGCGCGGCACTCCTGCGACGAACATGCGCAGATTGTCGCGGCGCTGGAAGCGGGCGAAACGCAGGATGCCGTGCGCCTGATGCGCGAACATCTGCAGCATATCGCCGACGAACTGCTGATCGCAGCTCCCGCCGACCCGCTTGATTCGATGCGCAGCACGCTGGCCCCGGTCGAGGCCGCGGTCGCCCGGCGCCGCCAAGCGGGAGCGGCGCGCAATCTCAATGTGACACCCGCCACAACACGCGGCACTCGCAGTTCAACCCCGGCTTCGGCCACGCCGGCTAAATCCGCGGTGCCGCCCAAGACGCTTAAGTCCGCCCAAGCCCTTAAGCCTGCTGCGTCGAGCAAATTGCTCAAGCCCCTTATTAAGCCTCTCACTTAAGCCCATTACGTCACTACTCACTGCCCCGGAGAACTTGCCATGAAACTTCAGCGTCTGCTTCTATCTTTATCCACCTCACTGCTTGCCGTCGCGGCCCTGGGTCTGACGCCGCTGGCCCATGCCGATGCGTTGGACGACATCATTGCCGCCAAGACCCTGCGGGTTGCCGTACCCCAGGATTTCCCGCCGTTCGGCTCGGCCGGCCCCGATATGCGCCCGGTCGGTTACGACATCGATACCGCCAAATATCTGGCCAACAAGTTGGGGGTGGTCCTGGAACTGGTGCCCGTCACCAGCGCCAACCGGATTCCCTATCTGACCACACGCAAAGTGGATCTGGTGATTTCCAGCCTGGGCAAGAGCCCCGAGCGCGAGCAGGTCATCGATTTTTCCGAACCTTATGCGCCGTTCTATAACGGCGTGTTCGGCCCGGCCAGCGAAAAAGTCAGCAAGGTGGAAGATCTGGCCGGTAAAACGGTCGGGGTCACGCGCGGCGCCATCGAGGATATCGAACTCAGCAAAATCGCCCCGGCCAGCACCGTCATCAAGCGTTATGAGGACAACAACGGCACCATCAGCGCGTTCCTGTCGGGTCAGGTGCAACTGATTGCTTCGGGCAATGTGGTCGCCGCCGCCATCCTCGCCAAGAACCCGCCGAAAAAACCGGAACCGAAGTTCCTGATTAAAAATTCTCCGTGTTCCATCGGCCTGAATAAAGGTGAACCGCGTTTGCTGGCAAAAATCAATCTGCTGATCGAACAGGGCAAAAAAGACGGCAGCTTCGACCGTATTTCGCAGCAATGGCTGGGCAGCAAGTTGCCGGCCGGGATCTGATTTTCATTCATCGAACGGCGGACGAATTTACCTAAGAATTCACCTGACCGAGCCGCCTGACTCCGGGGACCTGCCCATGCGTTATCACTTTAATTTCGGCGATGTACTAGCCTACTATCCGTGGCTGATCAAAGGGACGCTGTTGACCCTGGAATTGATCGCCGTCGGCGGCGTATTGGGCATCGCCCTGGGCATTTTCGGCGCATGGGCACGCACCAGCGGGCCGCGCGCCTTGCGCGCGGTGTTTGGCGCCTACGTCGAACTGATCCGCAATACGCCGTTTCTGATTCAGTTGTTTTTTATTTTCTTCGGACTGCCTAGCATCGGAATTCAGATGACGGAGCTTGAAGCCGCTTCATTGGCCATGGTGATCAATCTGGGGGCCTATAGCACCGAGATTATCCGCGCCGGTGTCGAAGCGATACCGCGCGGCCAGATTGAAGCCGGCCAGTGTTTGGCCATGACCCGTTTGCAGATTTTCCGCCACATCATCCTGCGCCCGGCCCTGCAAAAAATCTGGCCGGCCCTGTCGAGTCAGGTGGTGATCGTGATGCTGGGTTCGGCAGCCTGTTCGCAGATCGCCGTGGAAGACCTGAGTTTTGCCGCCAACTTTATCCAGTCGCGTAATTTCCGCGCTTTCGAATCGTACTTTATCGCGACCGGCATCTATCTGGTGCTGGCGATACTGCTGCGCCAAGTGATGCGCGGCATCGGCCTGATGTTATTTCCCGCCAAGGTGCCGCGATGAATGATTTCACCTTATGGGATATGGCTCGCGGCCTGTTGCTGGCGGCTCGCTGGACCATCGCGCTGTCCCTGCTGGCGTTTATCGGCGGCGGTGCGGTCGGTATTTTTATGCTGCTGTTGCGCACCAGCCGCAGCCGCGTCTTGTCCTTGTTCGCGCGTTTATATATCGAATTGTTTCAGGGCACACCCTTGCTGATGCAGTTGTTTATTACCTTTTTCGGCTTGCCCTTGCTGGGAGTCGATACCACATCGTGGGGCGCCGCCAGCCTGGCGTTGACGCTGTGGAGCAGCGCCTTTCTCGCGGAAATCTGGCGTGGTTGCGTGGACGCTGTGCCGCGCGGCCAGTGGGAAGCATCGGCTTCACTGGCGATGAACTATCTGCAGCAAATGCGTCATGTGGTGCTGCCGCAAGCGTTGCGGCTGGCGATCGCACCCACGGTGGGGTTTTCGGTGCAGATTATCAAAGGTACCGCCTTGACCTCGATCATCGGTTTTATGGAAATTTCAAAAGCCGGCACGATCATCACCAATGCGACATTCCAGCCCTTCACCGTCTATGCGATGGTCGCGGCGCTCTACTTTATTCTGTGCTGGCCGCTGTCGCGCCTGGCCAAACATCTTGAGAGGAAACTGTATGTCGCTCATCGCCATTGATAGTGTACATAAGCATTTCGGTAACAATCACGTACTCAAGGGTGTTAGTCTCGAAATCGAGGCAGGCGAGGTGATCGCCGTGATTGGCAAAAGCGGCTCCGGCAAAAGCACTTTGCTGCGATGCGTCAATGGCCTCGAAAGCATCGACGGCGGCAGCATCACGGTCGACCAGGTCAAGCTGGGCAAGGACGAAACGCATTTGCGCGAGTTGCGGCTGAAGGTTGGCATGATCTTCCAGCAATTCAATTTGTTCCCGCATTTATCGGCCGGGCGCAATGTGATGTTGTCGCAGCAAGTGGTGAAAAAGACCGGCCGCGCGCGAGCCGAACAACTTGCCCGCGAAACCCTGGCCCGGGTTGGCTTGGCCGAAAAATTCGATGCCATGCCGGAGCAATTGTCCGGCGGCCAGCAGCAGCGTGTCGCCATCGCCCGGGCGCTGGCGATGGAACCGCGGGCTTTGTTGTGCGACGAAATTACCTCGGCGCTCGACCCCGAACTGGTCAATGAAGTATTGACCGTGGTACGCGGCTTGGCCGATGCCGGCATGACGCTGATGATGGTGACGCATGAAATGCGGTTTGCCCGCGAAGTCTGCGACCGCGTGATTTTTATGCATCAGGGCAAGGTCCATGAAGTGGGACCGCCCGATGCGGTATTTTCGAACCCGCAGACCGCCGAGCTCAAGCAGTTTCTCGGGATGGTCGGCTGAAACCGGGCTTGGCCCCAGGAGAATGTGATGCGCTTTGGAAACCGGCTGATGCAACAAGCTGAAGACCTGTCGCAGTTCTCGCAAAGCGAGATCGGCCTGACCCGGACTTATCTGACCGCGCAACACCGCCAAGCCGGCGATTACCTGCTGGCCTTGATGCGCGAGGCCGGTATGCAGGCCGACTACGATGCGCTGGGCAATGTGGTGGGACATTACGCCGGCACCGACCCCGATGCCCCGGCAATCATCTCGGGTTCGCATATGGACAGCGTGGTGAACGCCGGTAAATATGACGGCCTGTTCGGCGTGCTCAGCGCGATTGCCTGTGTGCGGGATCTGCACGAGCGCGGCATCAAATTGGCGTTTCCGCTTGAAGTCGTGGCCTTTTGCGATGAAGAAGGCGTGCGTTTTAATGTCACCATGATCGGCTCGGCCGCCCTGAGCGGCCATTTCGATCCGGCCTGGCTGACCCGCATGGACGCCGAAGGGATCTCGATGAGCGAAGCGCTGCTGGCATTCGGCGGCGACCCGGCCGCTTGGGGCCCCTTGCGGCGCGAGGTCAAACGTGTGGCCTGCTTTGTCGAAAGCCATATCGAACAAGGCCCGGTCTTGCTCAACGAAGGATATGCGGTCGGGGTGGTGACGGCGATCGCAGGCTGCACCCGCGTCAAAATATCGCTCGCAGGTCTTGCCGGTCATGCCGGCACCGTGCCCATGCCGGGCCGTCGCGACGCACTGGCGGCGGCAGCCGAGATGACCCTGGCCGTCGAGCGAGTGGGGCTGGAGCGCGCCGACCGGGTCGTCGCCACTGTCGGCAAATTCGAGGTCGCCGAGGGCGGCGCCGTCAACGTCATCGCCGGCGCAGTCAGCTTCACCATCGATCTGCGCTCAGGCGACGATGCCGCTCGTCACGAGGCGCTGCAAACCTTGCGCGCGGCGCTCGCCGAGATCGCCCAGCGCCGCGGCGTGACGCTGGACTGGCAGCAGTTTTATGCATTGGATGCCGCGCCCTGCGACGCCGGTTTGCAAATGCAACTGGCGCAAGCCATTACCCATTGCGGGCTGGAGGTACGCCATTTGCCCAGCGGCGCCGGCCATGACGCGATGCAATTTGCCGCCGCCACGCCTACCGCGATGTTGTTCGTGCGCTGCGGCAATGGCGGCATCAGCCACAACCCATTGGAAACCATGACCGCGGACGATGCCGAAACCGCCACCCGGGTCCTATTGCATTTTATCGAACACTTTACCCTTAACTAACGAAGGTGAGCATGAGTTCCAATCAACAAGCCGCCCTGCATGCGCGGCTCGACACCTGGGTCAACGACCATTTCGCCGAAGAGACCCGCTTCCTGCAAGAAATGGTGCGCGTGCCGACCGACACGCCGCCCGGCAACAATGCACCTCATGCCGAGCGCGCGGCAGCCTTGCTCGCTGAATTCGGCTTGGTCGCAGAAACCCATCCGGTGCCGCAAGCAGAGGTGCGCGCAGCCGGTCTGGAAAGTGTGACCAACCTGATCGTCCGGCGCCGTTTCGGCGACGGCCCGACCATCGCGCTGAATGCGCATGGCGACGTGGTGCCCCCGGGCGAAGGCTGGCAACACCCGCCCTATGGCGGCGTAATCGAAGACGGCAAATTATATGGACGCGCGGCCGCGGTCAGTAAAAGCGACTTCGCCAGCTTCACCTTTGCCCTGCGTGCGCTCGAAGCACTGCAGATACCGCTGGCGGGCACGGTCGAACTGCATTTCACCTATGACGAAGAATTCGGCGGCGAATTGGGCCCGGGCTGGTTGCTCAGTCATGGTTTGAGCAAACCCGACTACGTCATTGCCGCGGGTTTTTCTTATCAGGTCGTGACGGCGCACAATGGCTGCCTGCAAATGGAAGTCACGGTGCAAGGCAAGATGGCGCATGCCGCCATCCCGCACACCGGGGTGGATGCCTTGGCCGGTGCCGTCACCATCTTGAATGCGCTGTACGGCGAAAATATCCGCTACCGCGGCATCAGCTCGCAGGTCCAGGGCATTACCCATCCGTATCTGAATGTCGGTTTGATCAGCGGCGGCACCAACACCAACGTGGTGCCGGGCAAAGTCGTGTTTAAACTCGACCGGCGCATGATTCCCGAGGAAAACCCGGCGCAAGTCGAGGCCACGCTGCGCCAATTGATTGAACAGACCGCGGCCACTGTGCCCGGCCTGCAAGTCGAAATCCGGCGCATGCTGCTGGCCCATGCGCTGACGCCCACGCCTGCCATCGAGCCGCTGGCCGCCGCGCTGCAAAGCAATGCCAGCGAAGTATTCGGCGAAACCATCCCGGCCTTGGGGTCGCCGCTCTATACCGACGCCAGATTGTATGCAAAGGCCGGTGCAGCCGTGGTGTTATACGGTGCCGGGCCGCGCACGGTGCTTGAGTCCAACGCCAAACGCGCCGACGAGAATGTGGTGCTCGAAGACCTGCGGCGCGCGACCCAGGTGATCGCCCGGGCAGTGCTCGATTTATTGACCTGACCTGGGTTAATGTGACCCGGTTTGGGCTGCTGTGCTTAAAGCATAGGACGCATGGGGCGAAAAACCGCCTCGACAACGCCTGGCGCAATCCAGGGTAGCTCGATCGGCGGACTTAACCGCGGTCGTCGATCCAGATCAGACCCCAGCGCGTGGCGTAATCCAGCGCACCTTCTTCGTCGTGGAAATAGTCGAGCGCGTGGAAAGAATAGGGTTCGGTGGGTTTGACGCCGCCGGCATTGGCGCGGCGTTCGATGGTCAGATTAGCGGCAAACAAGCCGTTTTGCATGCGTTGGGCAGCGGCCGCGACGGCATACCCTTTGTGATGTAATTGTCGATTCATACTGGTAACTTCTAAGTGCGTGAGCCGGACGCATGGTGAGGACCGGCTCGGGGTTAATGCAATCTCCTGCTCGTATTTTCCGGGTCAATTGTGACAATTTCGGTAAGGAAGCGGGACCTGCTGGTGTTTAATCCGTGTCTTTAATTACAGACAGGACTCAGACACCAAGCCCGGCGACAAGTTCCGTACTACCGAATGGCCGATCAATGCCAGGGTTGGACGGCAGCCTCTTTGCCCGTACTTACCCCTCAACCCGACCCGTCAACGTTCTACCTTGATGCTTATCTTGCAGTATTTCCGCGACCTTGTCGCTCGCGTCAAAAACATCTGAAACAAAAATATTTCAGCACACGTACGGTTCGCCCGAAGAGCCGTCAGCGTTCCCCCCTCACCGTCCGGCAACGTCTGCACATTGTCCGCCCCATCGCGCTTTGCCCTACAATATTAGGGAACGATTGTTTGATCAAATACGGCTGCGGGCCAAGGCCGGAATCCGGGCGTTTGGCGCATACCGAAGGCGGCAGCATAAAACCCGCCCGGTCTGCGCACAGCAGCCTATTGTTGGGGGATAAAACCATGAAACGCATGATCGCCATCGCCGCACTGTTGGGGGTCTATTCCTTGAGTCAGGCGGCTACGCTCAGCGCCGCGTCGGTCTTGGCCAGCGTGCAGCACTCGGGAGCCAAAACCACCATTGCCGACCTGGATCGACGCGAACAATGGCAGGTCGTGACAGACATGATCGCGACCGGCGACACGACCTGGATCGGCCTGGTCCCCAAACTGACCCCAGGCAGTGACGAAATGACGGCGGACGACCTGGCCCTCAGCCTGAGTTACGCCTTGCCCAAAAATGGCCCGGCGGTCCTGTCCGCACTTTCGCTGGAGCATGTGATCAACTCCAGCCAGGTTTGCAGCATGCCTTTTCCCGACGATATCGTGAAAGATCGGCCCGCATATAAACGGCAGGCCCTGCAAGTGCTGGATGCGGTGCAAGACCCAACCTTGGCCCAAACCAAGGCGGCCTGCATGGCCACATTAAAGAGAGCAGAATAAAGCCTGTTGCTTGCCGGAAGCGGTTCAGCCCGGCGGCGGAGCCGGCCGCCGCTGCGGCTGCCCGACCGGCCCCGGCAATGGAGCCGAATCGCCCCTCATTGAATGACCGGCTGGTACAACTATTTGCCACAGGAAACGTATGCCGTCTTTGACCCTGCTCACCCGTTACAAAGCCTGGGCCAACCAGCTCACCTTCGCCAGTTTGAGCGCTTTACCCGAAGGCGAGGCGACCAAAACCCGCTCGACGCGATTCAAGAACATGGTCAATACACTGAACCATGTATATGTCATCGATAACATTTTCCAGGCGCACCTCGAAGGCCGTCCGCACCATTACACCGCGCGCAATACCCCCGCCTATCCGCCTTTGGCCGAACTGTGGCAACTGGTCTCGGTGCTGGATCAATGGTATGTCGACTATGCCGCTTCGCTGTCCCAGGCGCAGCAGGACGAGCGCATCCAATTCCAGTTTGTCGGCGGCGGCGCCGGGGAGATGTCACGCAGCGAGATGATCTTGCATGTGGTCAATCACGCCAGTTATCACCGCGGTTTTGTCGGCGACATGATGTACCAGATTCCCGTCACGCCTCCTGTGACCGACCTGCCGGTATTTCTGCGCGATGTGCCGCAATAAGCTTTGAGCCTGCGCGGTCGCTTCGGTGGCTTCCTGCTTCATCGAGCGGCCTGACTGCGCCAGTTCTCAGCAGGCTGACAAGCGGTGTCCTCGCTGTAAGACACGCCCCGAAGGAAGTGCTCGTGAGGAATTGATCGCGCCGACAACGTCGGCGTGATTTTCATAGCTGCAATCGACGCGCAGGAATTTCGCCTGTATTTGCCGCTTGTCTTGCGATAGGCGACCGCAGCACGGGCAAGTCGCAGTTTGGGGCGGAGGCACTCCTTGCCAGCGCCGAAAACTGCCGGGGCACTTGTTTGCGTGATTCTGTGCCAGCACGGAACTCAGCAGATGCACCAACGAGTTCAGCGGCAAACCGTAGTATCCTGATTAAAATCAGCTTCAGTTGCCTATCATGCCTGCCAAATTCACCGACGCTGCCCGCTTCTGGCGTACCCCGCTGTTGCCGGGTGCCGAGCTGCTCACGGCCGAATACTATGCGCACGAATTTGCTCCGCACTGGCATGAAGGTTTTTCGATTTCGGTGATTCAGGCGGGTGCCCAAAGTTATCAATATCGCGGCGCGCGCTGCGTCGCCGGCGCCAGTTGCATCCCCGCCATCAATCCCGGTGAAGTGCATACCGGAGAGCGCGCCGCGGACCATGGCTGGGCTTATCGCGCCTTCTATCCCTCGCTCGCCTGGATGCAAACCCTGGCGAACGATATCGCCGGCCGTCAGGTCGGTTCACCCTGGCTGGTCGATGGGGTGATTCACGACGCCGAGCTTGCCGCCCGGCTCACGCTGGCGCATCACATGCTGGAGCAGCAAACCGACCCGCTGGCGGCCGAAACCGCCTTGGTTGCGGCGTTCGCCATGCTGCTGAATCGCTATTCGGTGGCGCATCACAGCACCCCCACCCTGCATGCCGATACGCAACGCGTGAGGTGCTTGCAAATGAAGCTGGCGGAAGAATTGACCAGTCCTGTCACGCTGAGCGAACTTGCGGCGGTGGTCGGGCTATCGCCCTTCCATGTCGCGCGGCTCTTTTCACGCAGCGTCGGCATGCCGCCCCACGCCTGGCGCAACCAGCTTCGACTCAATCGCGCTCAAGGTCTGTTGCGCCACGGCATGTCGGCCACCGAGGTTGCCGCTACCGTCGGCTTTGCCGATCAAAGTCATTTCAACCGGCATTTCAAACGGGCTTTCGGCGCTACGCCGGGACGCTGGCAATCAGGCGCGGGCTAAGGCCTGCGCCTGCCGATAATGGTCTTGCGTCGCCGGTGGGTGAAAACTATAAAATCAGGCGGACCGGCCTTAAGGAAAATTGAACGGCGTTCAAATTATCCTGCGCGCCGGACAATTTTTCGGCAAGATGGCATTTCTCTCTGCGGACTCTACGGCAACCCATCCATGCACACACCTGCATTGCATCAGATATCGCGTCAACTTCGCCGCTCCGCCGTACTTCCCACCTTGCTTTGCAGCCTGACGCTGCTGACGGCATCAAGCGCGGCGTTGGCAGCCGGCCAAGTCGATACGCCCGATTTGTCCGCGCAAAATATCGATCGCCTGCATGCTCCCATCTTGCCGCCCCAGCAAGCGGTTTGCCATCCGGTGATGATGGAAGGCACAGCCAAATCAAGCGGTTTCAGCGGCAAAGTCCTGATCGCGGCCGACCCCCAAGCGCGTGTCGTCACGATCCAGGTGACGGACGCGGGTCCGGCAAATTTCGCCATGGGTGTCTCGGGTGCCGATGCCTGGGTCAAAGACTCTGGCGGCGTAGTGCGTCAAGCCGATTTTGAGGGTTATCGAGCCGGTTTGGTCAGCGACGCGTACTGGGCCAGCGGCGGCCTGATGAATACCTGCTGGCCGGCGGAAATGCATTTTTTAAGATCCGACAAAGTCAACGGCGTCAGGGCGGACGTATTTGAAGTCCAGCCTGAGGGCGGCAGTACCACCCAAGTCTGGATCTCCGGCAAAACCCAACTGCCGCTGCGTTGGACCCGCAGAGACGAGCCGGGTGTCGCAACCACCTCGTATGCGGCCTACGGTAAAGGCCGCTATCTGGGCATTCCCTTCAAACAAAGCTGGATCAACCGCGACGGCAATCGCTGGGACCTGACTTTTAACAAAGTACAGACCAACGCCGATCCGCTGCTGGTCGCAGCCAAGGCACAAGCCGCGCAACCGCTTACGGCGGATTATTCGATCGATGGAGGCCGCAGCACGACCGTACCGATGCGCCTGACCGAACAACCGCATGTCGACGTTTTTATCAATGGAAAAGGCCCGTTTAATTTCCTGCTGGATACGGGCGCAGCCTTGTTGTTATCCAAAACCACGGCGAAGACGCTGGGCTTGAAGCTGACTGGCTCAGGCAGCGAAACCGGGATGGCCGGCGTGGCCACCGCGGAAAAATTCGCACGCATCGAGGACCTCCGGATCGGCGACGCACATGTGCGCGATCAATATTCCGCCGTGATGGATGCACGCTCCACGGGCTTCGACGCGCAGACGGCCGGCGTCATCGGCTATGAAATCCTGGCGCGTTTCACCACCACCTTCGATTTTCCCAGACAGCTTCTGACGCTGGCGCTCACCCCGGACAGCACCTTGGACGACCACGATGCGCTGCCCTTTGCGCTCGACCACACCATCCCGGCGGTCAAGGCAACGCTTAACGGCGTACCGAGTTATTTTTGGCTGGATACGGGCTACAACGGCACCTTGCTGGTCAATCGGCCGTTTGCCCAGGCCCATGCCGAAGCCATGCCGGGCAGACTGTACGACACCGGCGCATCGATCTCGGGGACGGGCGGCAGCGGCGCAATCAAGCTTGGGCGAATTGCTCAGGTGACGTTGGGCAACGTGCCGTTTAACGATGTGATTGCCTATTTCCCCAACTTCTCGAGCGGTCCCAATACCGATAGCGAATTTGCCGCCGATGCCGGCGATGCATTACTCACCTCGTCGGTGTTGACCTTCGATTACCGCACCCGGCGCGCCTGGTTAAAGCTATCCGGCACGGCCACCCCGCCTACCCTCGCCCGTTACAACAAAACCGGCTTTAACCTTCAATACAAGGAAGGCAAAGGGGCGACGGTAAGTTACATCGCGGCAGGTTCTCCCGCCGCCGAGCTGGGTTTGAAACAAGGCGACCAAGTCGTTTCGATCAATCAACAGGGCATTTCCGCCGACACGGTCGCGGCCCTCAAGCTAAGCATTAAAACGGAAAGCCTGGACCCGATACGGCTCTCGGTACTGCGCGGCGGTAAAGTCACCGACTTTGAGATTCAACCGCAGGCGTATATTCAGTAACTGGCGGTGCCGGGGGCCGATGGATACCGCCGGCACAGACCCGATTTTGCTGCGGGAAAGTTAACCTCGGCGTTATTTGGCGGCGATGCAAGCGCCCCATCAAGCGGCCACCTACGCCCCTGCTTCCCGCTCCACAGTCGCCAGCAAAGCCCGCAGCCCGCGCCATGCCAGGCTCTCATGGGCACCGCCCAGCACCGCGGTGCCGGCAATCTGCCGCGCCAATACGGGGCTGCCCGTACATTGCCCGATACGTACCCGGTAAGTGGCGCGCAACGGCACCAGTTGCTGAGTCCCTGGCTGCAGTTCGGCGGGAATCGGACCACCGTAGGGGCTGGCCACATAAGGCTCGTCCAGGGTCGCCAGATTGACCCGGTCGACCGCTTCGACCCGGCACTTCAAGGCCTTCATTTCCGGCAGCGCGGCGACAAAAACGGCGGCGTCGCCTGCGGCGATTCGCCCCACCTCATCCTCATCGACAAACGCATCTCCTTTCACTCTTTGGCTGGCCGTGACACCCGGCCCGACCACATCGAACAAGCGTGCCCCGCGCGGCAGCCAGGCACCCGGCACCAGCCCGTCGTCGGCCGTTTCAACGATGCCGTCAAAGGGCGCGCGCAGCGTCAGCTGAGCGATTTGCGCGGACAAACCGGCCACCGTCTGGCGCGCCGCATCGCGTTGCTTTTGCAAGGCCACGCCCTGCTGCTGCAAACGTTCATCGAAAGCTTGCTGCTCGACTTCCCAGCCCTGCAAGGCCGCTTCGGTTTGTGCTTGCTTGAGTTTATAGTCGAGCTCGGGCGATACCAGCACCGCCAGCACCTCTCCGGCATGCACCGCTTGCCCGTTATGCGCCGGGACGGACGGATCGGCAAGCATCCCGGCGACCGGCGCGTACAGTCCTTGCGCCTGCTGCGGACCGAACACCGCCGGCGCACTTACCCCCCCGTGCCAGGGCAACACCAGCAAGCAGAACAACCCGCCACCCAGCATCGCACTGCGCAGAGTCTGCCGCCGCCAGCGCAACGCCGCGCGCCGCTGCCAGCAGGCGCGGCCTTCACGTACGACCGGCCGCACAATAAACCAGCCGAATTCAATACAGAACAGGCCGATGCCGAGCGCTTTGAAAAACGCGTGATACACCACTAGAGCAATCGAGAAAAATACTGTCAGCCGGTATAACCAGGTGACGAAGGCAAAGCCGATCAGGAAACGCCGGCGCCGTGGCGCGCACGGTTCGGGTTGCGCATCGCCCAAACCGAACAGCCATTCACGCATCCACCAGCGGCCGAAAGCGAAGGCGCGGTCGTGCAAGTTCGGCATATCCAGCCAATCAGACAACAGAAAATAGCCGTCGAAACGCATAAACGGACTGGCGTTGATAGCCAGGGTGCCGATCCAGGTGGTGGTCGCCAGCAAAAACGCACCCGCCCGTACCGGTCCATCCGGCAGCAGATTCCACGCCAGCGTAGCCAGCGCCGCCAGCGCCAGCTCGCTTAACATGCCCGCCGCACCGATGCGCAAGCGCTTGCGGCGATCGGGGACTTTCCAGGCATCCGTGGTATCGGTGTACAACACCGGCAGCATCACCAGGAATGCCAGGCCCATGGTCGGCACGCGGCAACCGTAGCGATAGGCGGTAAACGCATGGCCGAACTCATGCAGGATTTTGGCAAATGCCAGGGCCAGCGCGATGGAAAGCAAACCGCGCAGGTCCGCGTAACCATGGAAGGTATGGACAAACTCATCCCACCGCCGCGACACCATAAACAATCCGGCGACGGCAATGGCCACCACCACACCCCAGAACACCGGCCGGAAAACCGGCTCGGTGTAACGCGCAAAGCGACGCAGGAACGGCATCGGATGCCATAGCGGGATGCGGATCATCAAATAATGCTTGAGCAGCCACATGCCGCCCGTCAGCCGTCCCGCCGCGGCACTGGCCTGCAGCCGCCGGGTGTCGTCGGCACTCGCCGCCAGCAGCAGATTCTGCTGGCGCAAGGTGCGCAGCAAGGTCTCAAGCTCGTCGAGCGTGACGCTCAGGGTGGTCTCGCGATTTACCGCGGCAACAATGGCTTCGGGCTCATCGAGCGCCCAGCGCGAGAGCAATTCGAAGGCCGGCCAGCCCAACTGAAAAAAGCGGTTGGCGGCCGGATCATGCAGCATCCATGTCGGCGCCCCTTCGGGCGAAGGTATGCCGCGGGTCAGCGTGAGTTCCTGACGCAACTGCGGCAGGCGGGTCAGCGCGGGGATGGGGGTGGCGCTTGAGGGCGTGCTCATGGTCTCGACTTTGCCGCTACCAGCCCAACCACTGTCGCGCCAGCGTCAACGGCCGGCGCAACACGTAGTAGGACAGCGGCACCCAACGCCCGTGGATCCGCGCGGTACCCATGGCGCCGAGGACCGGGCGGGTGTCGCCGGTGAAGGTCGCCTTGATGCGGTAGGCCAGCACCCCTTCCGGAGTCGGCTCGGCACGATATGCCACGGTATCGATACGCGCCTCATAGGCGCTCATCGGCGAGCTTTTCGGGTACAGCGTCAAGGTGCTGCCGGGTTTGACGTCGACATTGTCGGCCACCGGCAAATAAGCGGTCAGCTCGACCGAAGCCGGGTCGGCCAGCAGCAGGATCTTCTCGCCGACCGCCACCGCGCGGCCGGTCCAATCGTTCGGGTCGGCAAACACCGCGACCCCGGCGCGCGTGGCAGTCACACGCACTCGCGCGAGTTGTTGTGCGTTATAGTCGAGTTCGACCGCGCTATCGTCCAGCTTGCCTTTACGCAACGCCATGTCGAGCCGGTCCTTGTCATCGGTGACGGCCAGTTGCGCGGTCTGACGATATTCTTCCTGTGCCGTATCGAAATCCTTACGGGCGATGGCATACCGCGACTGCAGCGTGGTGGCCTCCAGGCCGAGCAAAGGTGTGCCGGGCACCACCCGCTGGTTAGGCTGCACGTAAAGCCGGTCGATCACGCCGTCCAGCGGCGCGCGCACCACAAACGGATCCTTCGCCGTCACTTCGGCGGGCGCCAGCATGGTCAGGGGCACCGGCATCACGCAGACCACGGCCAGCGCAATCAGGGCGCGGCGCAAGTTGCGCCCCGGTTTTACCCAGTTGCGCATGCGTGCGGTCCAAGGCGGGCGAGGATCGAGCGCGGCAAAAGCATGGGCCCACGCTTGCGCCAGTTCGGAAATCAGCGCGTGTTCGGTCGAGGTCCAGGCGGTATCGCGGGCAAACACCAAGCCGCCGAGCAGATGGCCGGCGCGATCGGTGAGCGGCACCCACAGGCCGTAAGCCGGCCACCAAGCGTCCCATTCATCGGCCACATGCGCCACCTCAAACGGCAAGTCGGCCGAGGTGAAGGCGCGTTGACTCTGGGTGTGTTGACTCGGACTCTCTTCGACCGTCTTGCTTGGGTCCTTGGCCAACGAGCGGCACAATGCCGCGAGCCATTGCACATACGGCGCGCCGGGGTCGCTTTGCGGCAACCCCGACACCGCGGCCACCGCGCCCGGTGCCGGCCCGTGCCACCATGCGGCTTGGCGGTAGGGCACCAGCGACAGCGTTTCGTTGACGATGGTAAATGCCAGTATCTGCTCGGTGGCAGCCGCGCGAGCGCGCGCCGCCAACTGCCACAGCAGCGCCAGTTGTGCCGAGTCGATCCTGACTTGTTGCGTCGCTTCGGGAGATGCAGCCATAACGGTCAGGGCGCGGCGAAAGTCGCCCACCCGCTCATGCCGGGCAGCAGTTCCGGCGCATTGCCCGCGAGCGCCGCCGTGACATCGACGGTTTGCGTCACGGGATCAACCCGCGCCCCGATGCGCGCCACGCGTGCCGGATAAGTCTTGCCCACTTCGTCGACTTGCACCGACAGCGGATGGCCGGCTTTCAGCCAGGCCAGCCATTTCGACGGCACAATCATTTTGAGTTCGAGGTGGCCGGTATCGATAATGGTCAGCAACGGTTTGCCGGCTTCGACAAACTGCTGAGGCGAGGCGGTGCGCTTGGTGACTCGGCCGTCGAACGGCGCCGAAATCACGCACTTTTGCACGGTCGCCTGCATATACGCGACTTCCGCCGTGCTGGCCTTCATCTTGGCGTCGGCCTGCTCGACTTCGAGTTCACCCACCGAATGGAGCTGCGCCAAACGCTGGTCGACTTCGAGTAATTCACGCGCCGCCCCCGCTTCGGCCTGGGCCTTGTGCAATTGCGCCGCGTATAAGGAACAATCGAGCGACACCAGCATCTGGCCGGCACGGAAGGCATCGCCGTCGCGAAACGGCAGGGCGGCGATTTTTGCGTTGATCTCGCTCGACAGCTCGACCTCATCGCGTGCCACCAGTTGCGTGCGAATCCGATTGTCATCGGTTGCGGTGGCGGCCGGAGCGCTCCAGCCCCACTGCGCGTACAACAAACCCAATGCGACGATCACGCTGCGGCAGGCAGGCCTGCTCCATACTCCCGACACTGCCTTCATTGCGCCCCGCCCTGACCGAGCTGTGCCCAGTGTTGCTGCGTCTGGTCGATCGCCTGTTCCAAGGCAGGAAGATCGTAGCTGGTCACGGCATCGGGGATCGGATCGTAGCCCAGGGTCGCCAGCAATTGGCCATACGCGCCTTCCAGTTCGCCATAACTCTGATACAGACGCAATTCCGAAATCATCGCGCTGGTGGCGGCGCGGATTTCCTCAAGTTTGCCCTGAGCGTTAGCCTGCGTTGCGTTGTGGGTATGCACCAGAATCTGCTGGTCGACGTCGTTCATTTGCTTGAGCAAATCGAATTGCCGGTGTTTCGCATCCAGCTCGGTACGGGCCACATGAACCTGCGTCAGCACCGCCATGCTCAGCGCCAATTGCTGCGTCTTGGCCACTTCCAATTGGGCATTGGCCAAACCCTTGATGTTCTTCAGGTTCAGGAGGTTCAACAAGTTCCAGCTCACGCTTAGTCCCGCGGCGCGCCAGGCGTGGTAGTTCAGGAAACTATTGCTATCGTAATGAGCGCCAAGTTCCAGCTCGATACCAGGCATCAACTTGGCCAGCGCCTTGTGTGTTTCATTCAAGCTGATGCGTTCGTTATAACCGGCTTCGACCAGCTCGGGACGCCGTTCGAGGGCAGTCTCTTCCATCTGCTCCATCGGCATATTGAATGCCGGTACTCCGAGGCCTTCCGGCGGCGCCAAGGTAAAGTCCTTACCCGGCTCAAGATCCATCAGCGATGCCAGACGCGGCTTGGCCTCGTCGAGTTGGTCGCTGATGGTTTCGAGCTGGCGCATGATATCGAGCAGTTCGTGCTGATAGTTCAAGGTCTCGAGCGGCCCGCGCAATTGTTCATGCTGCGCTTGCCTTGAATCGTCCAGTGCCGCCCGAGCCTGATCCAGCAGAGGGCCGATGCGGTCGTGCAAACGCTGCGCGCCGGCAGCCTGCCAATAGGCTTCGCGGACCTGCTGCATCATCAGTTGCACCACCTTGCGGCGGCGCTGTTCCAGCACCAGCACGCGATCGGATTGTTCCTTGGCTTCGAAATAACTGACACCGAAATCGAGCAGGTTCCAGGTAAAGCCAAGGTCAGCGGTACGATCGTTCTGATCGCTGGAATAGGATTGCGGCACTGTCGTTTGGCCGGGATTGAACAAACTGGTCGATGATGAAGCCAACGGCACGCTGCGGTTGGTATAACCGGCCTGGGTCGTCAATTTCGGCAGCATATCGAAATTCGACAAATCGAGTTGTTTCTGCCCCAGCACCTCTTCCATCATTTTCAATCGATGGTCGAGGTTATACCGAATCGCACGCGCCATCGCTTCATCCAGCGTCACCGGCCCGCTCAACGGTTGCTGCTGGCTGAACATGGCGGTGCGGTCGGCTTGCGCCGTCTGCTTCAATTCAGCATCGGTGAATGGGGCCGGTTTGATCGCGCAAGCGGATAGGCATAAAGCAGCGACCGCGACGGCCACCAGTGAAAGAGCGTGTGTGCTGCATGGCATGGCGTTTTTCTTCACTTCGTCTACTCACTCTTTAGAAATCGAATAATGGGCGGTCATGGATGTCGCGTTCCAGGCGTGCGGCTCAAGCCACATGCAATTCGCGCCGCAGGCGTTCGAATTGCGCGGTGAGCGAAGGCTTCGCTGCCGGTGCCGCCGCATGCGGCACGGGCGGTGCGGCCGGACGAGCCGGGGCATGGGCAGTTGAACGGGCGGCCTGGTTCGCGCCCAGATTGACCACCACTTCATGACGCGTGAGATGCCCGGCGCTGTCGCGCTGCACCACCACCAGCCGCATCACCCGCGGACCATCGGGTGGCGCGGTGCCGCTCAAGGTGCCGGTGGTGGCGTCGAAATGCACCCAGCTCGGCAATACCTGACCGTCGGCTTGGCGCACCGTCACGCTGCTTCTATCGCCGGTGGCCGTGGGAATCGCGTTTTGCAAGGTCAGCGAAAACGGCTGATCGGCCGCGACCGTAATGCGCTCGACACCGGGCGGCGGAGCAAACGACGGCTGGGTCGAGGTGAAGCTCGAGAGTGTCTGGCCCGGTTGGTTTGACACGCTGGTAGTACCAAACACATCTCCCACACCGCCGGATGAAAACGTCGTGGTATGAACCGGGGCAATCCCGCCGACCTGCGTGGACGGGTCGAAGGTGCTCAACACGATCAGCGGATTGGAGGGGCCTTCGCTGCTTGCGGTAGTTCCATCGCCGCCGCTCGAAGATGAGGAATCGGGAGTACTGGACGGAGTAGTGGCCGGAGTCGATACCGTATGCGCGGTAATTTGCTGGGCGTCGACCACCACCGAAGCGGTCACTGCCACGCTGGATTTCACCCCATCGCTGACCGAGAAACTCAAGACGCGGGTACCACTGCTTGCACTGGCCGAACTCTCGCCGTAAGTGACGGCATTCAAGGCGGCCTGCCATTGCGCCACGGTCGCAGTCCGGCTGGCGGACGTCAAGGTCAGCACACCGGTACTGCTGTTATATGACGAAGTTATATCGCCATCGACCGCAGCGCCTGAATTGGTGAAGCCGAGCACATCCGCACCCGCATCGAAGCCACTGCCGATCGAGACCGTAGCGGATGCCAGTGCCGTATTGCCGCGATCGATCAAGCTCAGGGCAGGAGCTACGGCCACCACCGAACTGGCGCCGCTGGCAGTCAAGGTCACACTCACATTGCCGCCGCTGAGCAGCGGCGTCTGGTCGGTATCGGCTACCGTGACGCTGCGCGTTGCGGCCGCGCTGGTGTTGCTACCGTCATTGACCACAAAGCTGATGGTGCGAGTTGCGGGGTCCGGATTAATCGCCGTGTCGGTATAGGTCACCGCTTCCAGCGCCGCTTGCCATTGCGCCGTGGTCACCCCCGCGCCGGCCGTCAAGGTCATGACACCGGTGCTCGAATTATATGACTCGTTGATACCGGCAATCGGACCCAACGACAGTACGTCCTCGCCCGCATGAAAATTGCCGGTGATCGCTACCGTGGCCGAGGCCAACGTCGAGCTGGCGGGATCGGTCACGGTCAAGCCGGGATCGATCGCGACCGGGGTCTGGATCACCACGTTGTCGCCGGCGGTAAATGCCGCCGAACCCGTATCGGTGGTGACGACCGGCGCCGGATTAAGCACGTCGACCGTCTTGGTCGCGGCGACGCTGTTCTCGGTGCCGTCGTTGACCACAAACGAGATAGCGCGGTTGCCGAAGGTACTGCTGGTGCTGGAGAAGGTTACGGCATCGAAGGCATTCGCCCATTGAGCATCGGTCGCCGACAAACTCACCGAGGTCAACGTCAGCACACCCGTGGTGGAGTTATACGTCGCCGAAATATTGCCGAAAGTCGTGTTGTTGGTATTGGTAAACGACAAGATATCGCCGCTACTAAAGCCGCTGCCGATGGATACCGTCCCCGAAGCCAAGGTCGCGTTGTCGCGATCGCTGACACTCACGCCGCCATCGATTACCGTCGCGTTCATGCCGCCGATATAAGCTGTGGTGCCGGCGGTGCTAACCACCACGGGCGTCTGATCGGTGTCGGCTACCGTAACGGTGCGGGTTGCTGCCGCGCTGGTGTTGCTGCCGTCATTCACCGTAAAACTGATGGTACGCGTGACAGTGTTCGGGGTGATCGCCGTATCGGTATAGGTCACCGCCTCCAGTGCCGCTTGCCACTGCGCTATGGTCACGCCCGCGCCGGCCGTCAAGGTCATGACACCGGTGCTCGCATCATATGACTCGCTGATACCGGCAATCGGGCCCAACGACAGCACGTCCTCGCCAGCGTGAAAATTGCCGGTGATCGATACCGTGGCCGAGGCCAATGTCGAGCTGGCCGGATCGGTCACGGTCAAGCCGGGATCGATCGCGACCGGGGTCTGGATCACCACGTTGTCGCCGGCGGTAAATGCCGCCGAGCCCGTATCGGTGGTCACCACCGGATCGGGATTGGCGACATCGAATGTCTTGCTCGCGGCGGCGCTGTTCTCGCTACCGTCATTCACCACAAACGAGATGGTGCGGTTGCCATAGGTGGTGCTGGTGCTGGAGAGGGTTACGGCATCGAAGGCATTGGCCCATTGGGCATCGGTTGCCGATGAGGTTGCCGAGGTCAAAGTCAGCACACCGGTCGAGGAGTCATACGTCGCCGAAATATTGCCGAAGGTGGTGCTGCTGGTATTGCTGAACGACAAGGTATCGCCGCTGCTAAAGCCGCTGCCGATAGACACTGTCCCCGAAGCCAAGGTCGCATTATCGCGGTCGCTGACCGTCACACCGCCATCGACTACGGTCGCGGCCATGCCGCCAATATAAGTCGTGGTGCCGGTGGTGCTAACCACTACCGGCGTCTGATCGGTGTCGGTTACCGTGACGGTGCGGGTTGCTGTCGCGCTGGTGTTGCTACCGTCATTCACCACAAAGCTGATGGTGCGGGTGTCGGTGTTCGGGCTGATCGCCGTATCGGTATAAGTCACCGCAGCCAGCGCCGCCTGCCATTGCGCCGTGGTCGCACCGGCGCCGGTCAAGGTCATGACCCCGCTGGTCGAATCGTAGGAGCCGGTAATATCTCCCATGGTCGAGCTATTCGAGGTGAGAGAGAGCTGGTCTTCGCCGCTGTGGAAGTTGCCGGTAATCGATACGGTGGCAGAGGCCAGCGTCGAGCTGCTTCCATCCGTCACCGTCAAACCGGAGTCGATGGTCACCGGCGTCGAGCTTGTATTGTCGCCGGCGGTAAACGCCGCCGAACCCGAGTCGAGCGTGACCAGCGGCGGTGCCGTCATATCGACCGTCTTGGTCGCAGCCGCACTGTTCTCGGTGCCATCGTTGACCACAAACGAGATAGTGCGGTTACCGTAGCTGGTACTGGTGCTGGAGAAGCTTATCGAATCCAGCGCCGTCTGCCATTGCGCGGTCGTCGCGCTTGACCCGGTCAGCGTCAGGATGCCGGTTGCCGCATCGTATGAGCCGGTAATGCCGCCGCTGTTGGTAAACGACAGCGTGTCCTTGTTGCTGTCGAAGCCGCTGCCGATGGATATGGTGGCCGAAGCCAAAGTCGTATTGTCCCGGTCGCTGACTGTCACACCGCCGTCAATCGCGGTCGCCGCCGTACCGCCGACATAGGCCGTGGCGCCGCTGGTGCTAACCACTACCGGCGTTTGATCGGTATCGGCCACGGTGACAGTACGCGTGGCTGTCGCACTGGTATTGCTACCATCGTTGATCACAAAGCTGATGGTGCGGGTGTCGGTGTTCGGGCTGATCGCCGTATCGGTATAGGTCACCGCGGCCAGCGCCGCCTGCCATTGCGCCGTAGTCGCACCGGCGCCGGTCAAGGTCATGACCCCGCTGGTCGAATCGTAGGAGCCGGTAATATCTCCCATGGTCGAGCTATTCGAGGTGAGAGAGAGCTGATCTTCGCCGCTGTGGAAATTGCCGCTAATCGATACGGTGGCCGAGGCCAGCGTCGCACTGCTTCCATCCGACACCGTCAAACCCGAATCGACGGTCACCGGCGTCGAGGTCACATTGTCGCCTGCGGTAAATACCGCCGAACCCGAGTCGAGCGTGAGCACCGGCGGCACAGTCACGGCCACCGTCTTGGTCGCGGCCAGGCTATTTTCGCTGCCGTCGTTGACCACAAACGAAATTGTCCTGTTGCCGGCGGCAGTGCTCGCCGCGGCGGAGAAGGTCACCGCATCGAAGGCACTCGCCCACTGCGCATCGGTTGCCGACGAGGTCGCCGAGGTCAAAGTCAGCACACCGGTCGAAGAGTCATACGATGCCGAAATATTGCCGAAGGTCGTATTGCTGGTATTGCTGAATGACAGAATATCGCCGCTGGTAAAGCCGCTGCCGACGGAGACTGTGCCCGATGCCAAGGTCGCATTGTCGCGATCGCCGACACTCACGCCGCCGTCAATCGCGGTCGCGGCCGTGCCGCCAAGGTAGGCCGTGGCACCGCCGGAAGTGCTCAGCAACGGCGTCTGGTCGGTATCAGCCACGGTGACGGTGCGAGTCGCAGCCGCACTGCTACTGATGCCGTCGTTGACCACAAAGCTGATGGTACGGGTGGCGGTATTCGGCGTGATCGCCGTGTCGGTATAGGTCACCGCTTCCAACGCCGCCTGCCACTGCGCCAGGGTAGCGCCGCCCGAAGCGCTCAACGTCAGCATGCCCGTGCCGGCGTTGTAAGAAGTTTCGGCAATATCGCCGAAGGTAGTATTGCTGGTATTGGTAAACGCCAGCGTGTCTTCACCGCTATGGAAGCCGGTGCCGATCGAGACCGTGGCCGAAGCCAGCGTCGAGCTGTTTGGGTCAGTCACCACCAAACCGGAATCGATGGCTACCGGCGTCGAGGTGGTATTGTCACCAGCGACAAATGCCGTCGACCCCGAATCCATGGTCACCACCGGAATTACGGCGGTGACGTCGATCGTCTGATTCAGCGCCACGCTATTTTTGCTGCCGTCGTTGACCACAAATGAAATGGTGCGGTCGCCGCCGGTGGCACTGGACGCATCCGAGAATTTGACCGCGTCGAGCGCGGCTTCGAACTGCGCGACAGTGGTAGCGCCCGTCGCCGTCAGGGTCAAGACCCCGCTGCTGGAGTTATACGATTCCGTGAGGTTGCTACCCATGGTCGAAGTGTTGATGGTCAAAGCCAGCGTGTCGCCATTCTGAAAGCCGGCGCCAATCGAGACCGTCGCCGAAGCGAGATCGGGGCTGTCGCTGTCGCTTGCGATAATGCCGCTGTCAACTGTCACTGCGGCGCTACCGGCGGTATAAGCCGCGGTGGTGCCCGCGCCGGTCACGATCGGTGTTTGATCCGTATGTGTAACCGCCACCGTCTCGGTGATGGTGTTACTCGTGCTGTAAGGATCGTTGAGGCTGAAGGTAATATTACGCGTGGTGGTGGTCGGCGACGCCGCCGTGTCGTTATACGTCACCGCATCCAATGCAGCCTGCCATTCGGCGGTGGTGGCAGTGCCGCCGCTCGAAGTCAGCGAAAGCACACCGGTGCCGGTGTTGAAACTCTCGGCGATGTTGCCCATCGTCCCGCTATTGAGCGTGAGACCCAGCACATCCTGCCCGGAAACAAAGTTGGCAATCGTGACGGTAGCCGAACTCTGCACGGTGCTGTTGCCGTCGGCCAGCGTAATGCCGCTATCGACCACCACCGGCGTATTGCCGCTATGGGGATCGGCTTCGACCAAACCGCTGTTGCCCCCGCCCTTGGCTAGCACCGGCGGGCTATTCATGTCGGTGTAGGTGAGATTGTCGATGGTCGGAATAAAGACCCCGGAAGAGTCTCCGACATCGACGATGGTAAAACTGGTGATACCGGTAAAGGCCGCACTCATATCGACACTAGCTACATTCGATACATCGACATGAAACGTGGTTTCTTCGCCATCGCCGCCAGTGGTCAGGACGATTTTCTCGTTGGGATTGCCGTTGGCTTCGATCCAGATTTCGGTCCCGGCAACTACATCGATATCGAAGCTTTTCAACGCCATCGGATCGCCATCGCTGAGCTTGATGTTGACGCTGGAGAGCGGCGTCTCGTCCAGATTCATGGCCAGCACCCCGTTATTGGGCGCACTGGAAGTGGTCAGCGGCGGCGGTCCGAACTGGTTTTCGTTAAACGAATCCACCACGCTTTCGATCGCTTGATCGGTGGTGTAAGTGATGCCGTCCAAGGTGAACGAAGTTGTGCCCGACTCGCCGCCCGGGGTATCGAAGCCGACGTCGGCATCGTAGGTCTCGTCGGTTACGCCGAGCAGACCGTCATAGGCGGGAAGGTTGGCGCCGAATAAGGCGGTCGCTATGCTCGGGCCGGTCGAATATTCGAGGGTCCAGTCACCGCCCAGCGAAGCGGCACCGGTGTTGTCGGTCGAGGCGGCGACGCTGGTATGCATCAGGCCGGCAATCGACTGCACCAAAGCCTGACCATCGGCTTGCTCAGCCACGTCGCAACCGTAGATCTGAAATTGACCGCCGGCCTTCAGGCTGGCGCCGATACTGCTAAGGTCTGCCGCATACTCGCCGATGTCGGCATTGGTCAACCATGAGGAACCCGCCTGGATCGCGCCGTCCATGCCGTGGGAGATCAGCGAAATCGAGGTGATGCCGGTTTTGCCCTGCAGATAACTGGCCATCTGCGCAAACCCGTCTTGATTCGGGTCGAGTATCACATAGGTGGCATTGGCCGGCAGCGCCGCAATCAGCGCCTGGTAATCGCTGACGCTGGAATCGATAAACACCACTTCAGTGGGCGCGGGAACCGTCGCCAAAGCCGCATCGCGGGCGGCGCCGATTTGCGCGGAGGCTGTCGTGATCGGCGAGTTCGTCGAACGATCGGCGGCCTGATTCGAATAACGCGCCGCGCCGATTTGAGCGGAAGCGGAGAACTCGCCGCTTTCGGCCGCGCCGATGCGCGCCGTCCCATGCACACCTCCCGTTTCATGCGAGTGCTGCGGCACCACCAGGCTCGCCACCGACGCGTCATAGACGATGCGCGGTTCAAGCGGCAGTAGTAGCGCAGCCGGAGTAACCGTGGACGCTTGAGCGTCGGCACCGGCGAAGCATTTCAGGATTTGCGTGACGAGACTCATGATAACCACCCGGCATAACACTAGTGCCGCCGCCCACCGGGCGGCGGTTTCCCGCGCTTAACCGCGGGAGGGGAAAATACCTTGCAATGCGATAACGAAATTCACGCCCAGATACGGGTTGCGGATCGCCGTCGGCAAGCCCAGGCCGGCATTCGCCGCCGTCACCACTGGAGCCGCGGCCTGCAGCGTGATATTGAACGGCGCCAGCGTAGTGTTGGCGGTGCTGGTGTTGTACAGCGTGCCGGCGCGGCCAGCCGCGGCCGGCGGCCCGAGCACGGTGTTGGTTCCGGGTGTTTCCAGCGCGCCAGCGGTGCTGGTGGTGGCGGGAATCGCCACACTGCCGGTTACCGTACCGCCACCGCTCGCGGTAATGACATGCGTGTGGGTAGGCAACTGATCATTGGTCAAGGTGACCTTTTCGCTGCCCAGCGAGTCGCCCAGATTGACCGGGGTCAAATTCGTGCCGGTACCGGTGCCGACCGGGCTGCGTCCAGCCAGGTTAGGTAGTTGAAAATTACTTGCGCCGTTGCCGCCGTAGGTTGTGTTGAGCAGCGTAAACAATGCCTGGTTCTGCGCCACCGGTATGGTTTGGCCCTGGCACAGCGCCCAATCGGCCGGTGCGAAGTTGAACGCCACCATGCGGATTTCACCAAGATACGGATCACTCATTTGATTCTCCTTGTTGTTGTTCGTTATTCAGCGGCAAAAAAATGCAAGGCAGCAACGACGGCACCATCATGAAGCGGCAAGCGCCTGCACCGGACGCTCGATATGAAACACCGCGCACATCGTGGCGCGACCGTCGGCGCACGGCCGGGTGGGTGTGATCAGCAGATCCCAAGCAGTGCCGCCGGGCGACGTCACGCAATAAACATCCTGCGGCAAAAAAACGCCCTGGGGCAGATCGAACGTCGCCGAATAACACACGTAGGTCTCGTCCATGGCAATACCTTCATTTACCGCGGCAAGCGTGGCTGGAACCCGCCACAGGGGTTGATCGGCCACAGTGGACCCTGCCTCCGGCGTCAGCGAAAAAGCAAGGCCGAGCGAGGCCAGCAACTCGGCTTGGGTTGGCATACCTGACATCCCCTCCTCCATCCATCGTGATCAATCGTGTATTGCATCCGCATGGCCGCCATAGGATCGCCCGCGCCGCCCCTCCGTCATCCGGCAACAGCCCCCGGTCTATGCCTGGCTGAAAAGCTGCGACAAATCGCGGTCGCCGCCTGGCTGCGGCACAACATGGTGGGATGGGCCGGCTTCGCGGCGCATGATTTCATAGACACCGTTTTCGCCCGATTTCACAAAACCGAGCCGTTGATACAAAGCGCGCACGGGATTCTGCATTTCGACATACAGGCTTATCGCGAGCCCTCGCTTGGCCGCTTCGGCGACCAAGGCCCGCATTAATTGAGTGCCGAGGCCCAAGCCCCGATAAAACGGCATCAGCGCGATATCGATCAGCCGCACTTCCGTACTGCCCCAATGGTGATAAAGCCGTCCCACGTTAGCCCCGTCGCAAGTCACGAGATCAAAATGCGCATGCGGGTAATGACGTCGGTAATAGCTGTCCTGCAGGGTGAACTGTTGCGCCAGCAGGTCATTAATGTATGCAGGCTCCCGATCGATGCCGGCAAATTCAGCCGCGCGCGTGCTGATAAACACCTCGCGCAGAAAATCGCGGTCGCTATCGAGCGCCGGGCGCAACGCCGGGCTCACGCCGGCAGCTAACGCAGCGCAAGGCACGGACTGGATTGTCGGCGTAACGGTGGCGTCCATAGCGGCTGGTGATTTAATGCAATTAAAGGGATCCTAGACCTTGAACCGGATCGCGACAATTGATTAATACCATGAGTTCAATAATTCGCTATACCTCCAGTCTCAATAAATCACCGATGTAAAATAATTTGCTTATTACAAAAATTTATGCTTTGAATATTTGTAATAGTCAGGTTTCTCAGCATTGCTAATATAGTGGCTGGCGAGCAAAAAATATTTTATTTAAAATAAATGTCGCCATCGCAATCAGGGAAAACCTTAATTTCATCCTATTAATGACAGATTAATTTTTTATCTCATATTAAATTTCTTTCAGGTCAGGTTAAGGCCCCCATCGGAAAGCAAAATTTCCCCCGTAAGATAGTCCGAAGCCACCAGCATCGCCACCAGTTGCGCGATATCGTCCGGCTTGGCGGCCCGGCGCATCGGCGCGCGCTCCCGCCACAGTTGCTGCGCGTCGGTCCAAGCGGCGGTCAGCGGCGTGTCGACCAGTCCGGGAGCGATAGCATTGACCCGGATTTCGGGCGCCAGCGACAGCGCGAGCAAGCGGGTGACGTGATTTAACGCGGCTTTGCTCGCGGCATAGGGAATCGAGGCGCCCTTGGGACGCACCCCGGCATGCGAACTAATGTTCACCACACAACCCGGCCGGCCGCGAGCGGCGGCCTCGCGCAGGGCGGATTCGGCCTCCGCCACCAAACGGAAGGGAGCCACCACGTTGATTTCATTCAGTTCGTGCCAGACCTCGGGCGTCGCCGCAGCCAGGTCGGCATGCGGGATCACGCGGCTGATCCCGGCATTGTTGACCAGCACATCGAGCCGCCCCCACAGGGCGACCGCCTCGCGTATCAAGCGCACCCGGTCGGCGTCCTGGGCCAGGTCGGCTTGCACATAAGCGGCCATGCCAAGCTCAGCCGCCAGCGCTTGCCCGGCTTCAGTCGAACTGCGCGAATGCAGGACAATGGCATAACCCTCACGCGAGAGTCGACGGGCAATGGCAGCACCGATGCCGGAGGTTGAGCCGGTGATGAGGGCGACGGGTTGAGAGTTTTTCATGGGCAAAAGGAGTGCACACAACGTAGTCAATCCTGCTACGCGACAGGATTGACCCATTAGGTGTATTACGCAAGGAAGACCTGCGCGAACTGGTCGAGGCACTCAGCGGCGGCCGTGGACCGGACGTGACCCAAGATCGGGTCGGCGGCATCTATAGCAAAGCTGCGTTCGCCGCATCGATCCGCGCCAAGCAGATCAAACCACGCCGGCAAAGCGCTGCTCCAAATAAGCAATGATCGCATTGGACTCATACAACCAGCGCGCCTGCCCTGCTTCTTGAATCAGCAGGCACGGCACCTTGACCTTGCCGCCACCGGCCAGCAAGCGCTCACGCGCCAGCGGATCTTTTTTGACGTCTTGCAAAGTCATGGGCACGTTCAAGCGGTGCAGAGCACGCCGCGTCTTGACACAGAACGGGCAGGCGCGAAACTGATACAACGACAATTGCGCCGCCGCTTGCTTCACCGCAAGCTGACCTTGCGCCGAACGGCGTTGCGGGCGTGGACGGCTGACGGCGTCGCCCAGCACAATTAACTGACCGAGACCCACGCGCAGGGCTTTGAGCAACATAAGGCTTACCTCGAAGGAGCATGGGGCCGCCTAGTCTACTCCATTCAAGAGCGCGCCTTGAATCCACGCAAACGCAGGCTGCCATGGGCGCGGCGGCAAGTTCGCGGGCACGAAGAATGTTAAACTGCGGCGCCATTACGCTGTGACGACTGCCATGCGGCGCGCATTCGGCATGCATTTGGCACATCACTCACACCGTTGCACGCGAGCCCAGCGTGCAGACCCAGCCATCACGGACCACGCTCATGACCTCTGCCCGCACTTCCCCAAACCGTCCGGCGTCATTGACGGGAGTTCTGGTTTTTCTGGCGATCGCGGTGATCGGCCTGTTTTACGTCAAGTGGTTTCCCTATTACAACCGCGCCTTCGTGGCCCAAAGCCATCATTCCATCGGTCATTCGATCTTGATGGGCGATGCGGCGCATGCGCCGGCCGCTTCATTCAAGTCGGCCCTGGATTACGCTTTTGCTTATGGCAAGGCAATCTGGCAAGCGATGGTGTTGGGCCTGTTGCTCGGGTCCGCCGCCCAGGAATTATTGCCGCGCCGCTGGATTGCCGGTCTGCTGGGCAAAACCGGCTTCGGCAGTGTGGTCGCGGGCGGCCTGTTATCCGTCCCCGGCATGATGTGCACCTGTTGCGCCGCCCCCGTGGTGGTGGGCTTGCGCAAAAGCCAGGCCTCGACGGGGGCCGCGCTGGCGTTCTGGCTCGGCAATACGGTATTAAATCCGGCCACGCTGATCTTTATGGGTTTTGTTCTCGGCTGGCAGTGGACCGGTTTGCGCCTGGGTTTAGGGCTGGTGCTGGTATTCGGCATGGGTTATCTGATTAACCGCGCGGTCAAACCCGAAGAAGCCCGTAACGCGCAAGCTCAACTCGATTCGATCTTGGCGGGCGACGATCAGGGTCCGTCATTTTCCCGCTGGTTGAAGAAACTCGGGACCATGACGCTGCAGTTGATCCCCGAATACCTGGTGCTGGTGTTGATCCTGGGCGCCGCCCGCGCCTGGCTGTTTCCGGAAATCAGCCCGGCCATCGGCAATCACCTCGGCTGGATCATCGCGATGGCGGTAGCCGGCACCTTGTTCGTGATTCCGACCGCCGGCGAAGTGCCGATCATTCAAGCCATGCTGGCCTTGGGCATGGGCGCGGGACCGGCCGGCGCATTGCTGATGACACTTGCGCCGATCAGCCTGCCGTCGCTGGTGATGACGCGCAAAGTGTTCCCGCCACGGGTGATTGCCGGGGTGATCGGCGCGGTGATTGCGATCGGTGTGGTGAGCGGTTTATTGGCGGTGGCATTGCACTTTTGATTAAGCTGGGCGGCGGCGCTTTCGCCCAACCCTCCACGCCCGGTATTTTTCAGGCAGGTCCTGGCCTCACAACGCGATACAGATAAAAAGCCGTACAAAAATCCGGCAAACTCCAACCGTTTCCCGGATAACAGAAAGCCCTCGCAAGAGGGCTTTCTGTTTCATACCAGGCAAAGCAATTTTCAAGCGGGGTTGTCGCTCAAGCGCAACCACCCTCACCCGCTTTACGCGGCGAAATTCTTTGCCGCGAATTCCCAGTTGGCGATATTCCAGAATGCTTCCGCGTATTTCGGACGGGCATTGCGGTAATCGATGTAATACGCATGTTCCCATACGTCGATGGTCAGCAGCGGCTTGGCATCGGTGGTCAGCGGAGTAGCGGCGTTGCTGGTCGAAACGATATCGAGTCCGCCGTCGGCTTTCTTGACCAGCCAGGCCCAACCTGAACCGAAGGTGCCGATGGCGGCTTTGGTGAAGGCTTCCTTGAAGGCGGCAAACGAACCCCATTGTTGGTTGATCGCATCAGCCAAGGGACCCGTCGGTTCGCCGCCGCCCTTGGGCGACAGGCTATGCCAATAGAAGGTGTGGTTCCAGACCTGGGCCGAATTATTGAAAATGCCGCCGCTCGATTTCTTCACGATGTCTTCCAGCGACAAGGTTTCGAATTCGGTGCCCGGGATCAGGTTGTTCAAGTTCGTCACATAGGTCTGATGATGCTTGCCGTAGTGGAATTCCAGCGTTTCAGCCGAGATATGCGGTTGCAGCGCGTCTTTCGCGTACGGCAGTTCGGGGAGAGTGTGAGCCATGATGTTTTCCTTCTAGTGCCAAGTGTGGCCGATTCGAATCAATCGGGAAGTGGGAAAGCTTTAGAGCATTTGATTGTAGGCGAGTTGGAAAAAGCTCGCAAACGACGTCGACGGTTTTAAATAGGTTTAAACGGAATTAAGGAGTGGTCAGCCCGCCTGCTGCCGGCATCCGCCAGGCACAAAACCTGCTGCGCCGGCGCAAAAATTTCGCGCCAGGCGCGGGCGTCGTCGTCGCCCTGCCTCTATACGAGTCAGCCCGGCGGTATAGGTTCCCAAGCCGGCTTAAAGCAGAGCTAAAGCTGTGGATCTAAAGCGGGTTTAAGCGAAATAGCGCTTAAACCGGTGCTTACAAACCGCCGTCGAGCCGCGCCTGCACATCGGCAATCCCCAGGTCGGCGACGCCTTCGGCCAGATAAACGGTGACCGTGCGGCCCGGTTTCAGCGCCTCGGGCGAACGTACCGCATGGCCTTGCGCGTCCAGCAGAGCGGCATAGCCGCGTTCGAAGGTGCGCACCGGACTGAGCAGGGCGGTCTTGGCGGCGAGCTGGCCGAGGTGCGCCTGACGTTGTTCGTGGCGGCGGCTAAAACCACGTTGCAAGCCCGCCGCCAATTGCGCCACGGCGGCCTGAGCGCGTTGCGGATCGGGCCGGGCACGGCGCCAGCGCAGTTGCGCCATGGCAAAGCGAGCGCCGGCATCGCGCAGCGGACGACCGCCCGCGCTGCTCAGGCGTGCCGCCAGTTGTTGCAGTTGTTCGCGCTGGCGTTCCAGCCGCTGCGCCGGACTTACCAGCCGCCGCGCCAGCCAGTCGAGCTGCTGGCTGCGCTGCTCCAGGCTGCGGCGGATTACCCGGCTCAAGCGAGCGTGGCGCTGTTCGAGATCGAGCAACAGCACAGCGCGTTGCGGACTGACCAATTCCGCAGCCGCGGTCGGCGTCGGAGCGCGCATATCGGCGGCAAAGTCGGCAATGGTGAAATCGGTTTCGTGACCGACGCCGCTGACCACGGGCACGCGGCTTTCGGCAATCGCACGCGCCAGTATTTCTTCGTTAAACGCCCACAAGTCCTCGATCGAACCACCGCCCCGGCACACAATCAGCACCTCGATTTCGCCGCGCCGGTTGGCGGACTCGACCATCGCCGCGAGTTTTTCGGCGGCACCCGCGCCCTGCACCGGCGCCGGATAAACAATCACGCGCACATGCGGCGCGCGACGCGCCAAGGTGGTCAACACATCGCGCAAGGCGGCGGCCTGCAACGAGGTGACAATGCCGATGGTGCGGGGGTGGGCCGGCAGCGGCCGTTTGCGCTCGGGGTCAAACAACCCTTCCGCTTCCAATTGGGCCTTGAGCCGCAAAAATGCCTCGAACAGCCGCCCTTGACCGGTGCGGCGTACGGCTTCGACACTCAGTTGCAACTCACCGCGCGGTTCGTACATCGTGACCGTGGCGCGAACTTCGATACGGTCGCCTTCGCGCGGCGTAAATTCGGCGTACTGGGCGCGACCGCGAAACATCACACAACGGATCTGCGCGCCGGCGTCCTTGATCGAGAAATACCAATGACCGCTGGCGGCCCGGGTGAAATTCGACACTTCACCGGAAACCCAGCTCAGCGGAAAGTTGCGCTCCAGCGTCGCGCCAATCGCGCGATTGAGCGCCGACACGGGGATCACCCCGTCGCCGGCGGGCGGCTGGGGATTGCTGTAACTGGAGTCGGGAAAAGTACGGGATTCAGGGTTCATCGGTAAGGTTTGAAAGCTGACGGCAAAAACATGTCCACATTCCGCATTCTAGCCGGGGCAGCCCTTTTGGCCTGTCGTTTTTGTTAACCAAAACCGTAAGTGACTGTTTACATTGAATTCACCTAAAAAAAGAAAATTTTTCCGCGTGAAACTTTTAAACAAATGCCTAGACCGCTGGCGCGGCCAAAAAGATTTGCACAGAGTTATCCACAGGCTGCCACGGCTCCACCGCCATCATGCCTCTGCTCAAAAAATAGGCAGTCGACTTTTTAGCAACCCCGACAAAGACTTAAGCCGTTTGTCCCGAACTTGTACACACCTTTGCGGGGTTTGCCTGTGGATGGAACCGGCGCACGCCGCCGCCGTGTCCCGCAAGCACCATCGCGGCGGTGGCAAAGCTTGCCGCGCGGGGCTGGGCGCGCTAGAGTTCCGGGCCTGTAGCCGCTATTTGGAACCTCATGTCAGCTTCGAACACTCTCTCCGCCCGGCTTGAAACGCTGCTTACGCGTGCCTGGCAGCGGCGCGGCTGGTTCGCCTGGCTGTTGTCGCCCTTCTCCCTGGTGTTTGCCGCCGTCGCGGCGGTACGCCGGATGGCGTTTGCGCGCGGCTGGTTGCACGTTGAAAGGCTGGCGGTGCCGGTGCTGGTGGTCGGCAATGTGACGGTCGGCGGTACCGGCAAGACGCCGACCGTGATTGCCCTGGTCGAGGCGCTGCGCGGCGCGGGTTATACGCCGGGGGTGATTTCCCGCGGCTATGGGGCACAAACCGCGACTCAAACCGGCCCGCGCAGCACCGGGGAAGATACCCGCCCCCCCGGCCCTCAAGCCGTCACGGCCGCCAGCCGGGCCGACGAGACGGGCGATGAACCGCTCTTGATCGCCCGCCGCACCGGCGCGCCGGTCTGGGTCGGGCGCGACCGCCCGGCGGCGGCCCGCGCGTTACTGGCCGCGCACCCCGAGGTCGACCTGATTATCAGCGACGACGGTCTGCAGCATTACCGCCTGGGCCGCGATGTCGAGTTGGTGGTGTTCGATCACCGTCTGGGCGGTAATGGTTTTATGCTGCCGGCCGGCCCTTTGCGCGAATCGCTGAAACGCCGGCGCGACGCCACCTTGATCAACAATCCTTACGCTACCGCCCTGCCGCCCTGGCCCAATACCTACGCCTTGAAGATCGAGCCGGGCGCCGCCTGGCAACTCGACCAGCCCACACTGATCCGCCCGCTCAGCCAGTTCGCCGGCAAACACATCCTGGCCGCGGCGGGGATGGGTGCGCCCGAACGTTTTTTTGCCAGCCTGCGCGCCGCGGGTCTGAGCGTCGCCACGCTGGCGTTGCCCGACCACTACGGCTTCGCCGCCAACCCGTTCGACCTGAGCGACGCCGAGGTTATCCTGATTACCGAAAAGGATGCGGTGAAATGCCATTGGGCCGACCCGCGAGTCTGGGTGGTGCCGGCTCACGCCGCGCTCGACGCGGCCTTGCTGGAGTTGATCGTGGCCAAGCTGAGGTTGAGCCGCTAGATAAGACTGAAACCCCGCAGCCAGGCCAAAGCGTACGCACAAATCACGCAAACGGCTGGGCGGGCCGCGGATAAAGTAGAATGAGCGCTTCGTTTTTACAGGCTGCGAGCCGGCTATGCCGGGCCGCGGCCTCGTGCCCGATGTGGAGATAATTGATGGACACCCGCTTGCTTGAAATCCTGGTCTGCCCGTTATGCAAGGGCCAACTCGTACATGATCGCGCCGCCCAGGAATTGATCTGCCACGCCGACAAACTCGCCTTTCCGATTCGCGACGGCATTCCGGTCATGCTGGTCGACGAAGCGCGTCAAACCGTGGCCGGCACGCTGGTCGATCCGCAAGGCCGTTAAGCTGATGGTGCCTACCTCCGCGGCGCTTACGCCGGCAGCGCCGGCTGCCCCGTCCATCCCCTTCATTGCCGTGGTCCCGGCGCGGCTGGCCTCGACTCGCCTGCCCAACAAGCCGCTGGCCGATATCGACGGCAAACCCATGGTGGTGCGAACCGCCGAGCGGGCTCGCGCTTCAGGTGCCAGCCAGGTGGTGGTAGCAACCGATTCGGCGCAGGTGCAAAGCGTGGTACGCGCCCACGGCTACGATTGCGTCATGACCCGCCCCGACCATCAGTCCGGCACCGATCGCCTGGCGGAGGTTGCCGCTCATTTCGGCTGGGCCGATGAGGCGGTGATCGTGAATGTGCAAGGCGACGAACCGCTGATCGACCCGGCCCTGATCCAGCGCGTCGCGGCCTATCTGGTGCAGATGACGGCGTGCTCGATTGCCACCGCCGCCCATCCGATCTCGGACCCGGCCGATTTGTTTAACCCGAATGTAGTTAAAGCGGTACTCGATGCGCGCGGCGTGGCCCTGTATTTTTCTCGTGCGCCCATCCCCTGGAGCCGCGATGCCTATGCCGCCGACTGGCCCGATGTGGGCGCGCTCAGTACCCGGCTGCCGCCGTTCCCGGTCTATCGCCATATCGGCCTGTATGCTTATCGTGCGGCATTTTTACGCACCTACCCCAGCTTGGCCCAAGCGCCGATCGAGCAAGCGGAACAGTTGGAACAACTGCGAGCCTTATGGCACGGCGAGCGCATCGCTGTGTTGGTAACAGACCACGCGCCCGCGCCCGGCGTCGATACCGCGGCCGATTTGGACAAAGTCCGGGCGATTTACGCGCTGCGCCGCGCATAAGCCATGGCATAATCAGGTGAACGGTCAGCTCCACACAGCTACCGGGCTTAGATCTCCCCCGTTTGGCGCAGGCTGCCGCGGCGGATATTCAGCAGGTCAATCCAGCTATTTGAAGGTCGAGTGTTTGTCCGTGACGCTCATGCGAGTGTGCGGCTCTGCAAGTGTGCGGACCTCACTCGCGGCGACGCCCGGCGAGCACACTTCGGCTGCGTGCCGAGGGCTACGGGCGATGCCCGCAGCCCGTGCGCCGGGCGCCTCCACCCGCAGATGCAGACCGGCTTGCTGTAGCCCGCACCACTATAAAGAATTTACATTATCGGGAGATGCATCATGCGTTTGATCCTGTTGGGCGCCCCGGGCGCAGGCAAGGGCACTCAAGCGAATTTCATTAAAGAGAAATTCGGGATTCCGCAAATTTCGACGGGCGATATGCTGCGCGCGGCCGTCAAAGCCGGCTCGCCTCTCGGGATCGAAGCGAAGAAGTTCATGGATGCGGGCGAACTGGTGCCCGACACCCTGATCATCAATCTGGTCAAAGAACGGCTCAAGGAAAGCGACTGCGCCAACGGCTATTTGTTCGACGGTTTTCCGCGCACGATTCCGCAAGCCGAGGCGATGAAACACGCTGAAGTCGCGATCGACTATGTGCTCGAAATCGACGTGCCGTTCAGCGAAATCATTATCCGCATGAGCGGCCGCCGCGTGCACCCGGGGTCGGGGCGCACCTATCACACCATCTTCAATCCGCCCAAGGTGGAAGGTATCGACGACGAAACCGGCGAAGCCCTGATTCAGCGCGACGACGACCGCGAAGAAACGGTCAAGAAACGTCTCGAAGTGTATGACGCGCAGACCCGTCCGCTGGTCGAGTATTACTCGAACTGGGCCGGTCACGGCGGCAGCGGTACGCTAAAAGCACCGCAATACCGGAAAATCCTGGGCTTGGGCAGCGTCGACGAAATTCGTAGCCGCGCGTTCGAAGCGTTGAAGTAATACGTTTCGCTTTGGCACGATACAAAAGACGGCCTGCGGGCCGTTTTTTCATGGACCCGGCGGGTGTCGCCGCGCGCACGGTTTACAATCGCCCCCGGTATAAAAGCTTTATTTTCACCAAGGAGACAAAATGGATATCCGCGACAATGTATTTCTGATTACCGGCGGTGCCTCGGGCCTCGGCGCGGGCACGGCCCGGGCGCTGACGCAGCAGGGCGGCCGGGTGGTGCTGGCCGACTTGAACGTCGCCGCGGGCGAAGCGCTGGCGGCGGAACTGGGCGGCGTATTTGTCAAATGTGACGTGAGCCGCGAGGAAGACGGCCAGGCAGCGGTTGCCGCGGCTCAGGCGCTGGGCACCTTGCGCGGCCTGATCAATTGCGCCGGCATCGCACCCGCCAGCAAAACCGTGGGCCGCGACGGGCCGCATGCGCTCGACCTGTTCAGCAAAACCGTCACGGTCAACCTGATCGGCACCTTCAACATGATCCGCCTGGCCGCCGCCGCCATGGCCGCCAACGCGCCGGCCGCGAACGGCGAACGCGGAGTGATCATCAACACCGCGTCGGTGGCCGCCTACGACGGCCAGATCGGCCAGGCCGCGTATGCCGCATCCAAAGGCGGGATTGTCGCCCTGACCTTGCCCGTCGCCCGCGATTTGTCGCGCAACGCGATCCGCGTCATGACCATTGCGCCGGGTATCTTTGAAACACCGATGCTGCTGGGCATGCCGCAGGAAGTTCAGGATGCGTTGGGGGCGATGGTGCCGTTCCCCTCGCGCTTGGGCCGGCCGGCCGAATATGCAATGCTGGTTGAGCAGATTCTGGCGAACCCGATGCTCAATGGTGAAGTGATCCGCCTCGATGGCGCGATCCGGATGCAGCCGAAGTAGCCTCCAGGCCGCTTGCGGAGGTTTGACGCAGCGGCCTGATCCAGTGGCTTAATCCAGCATTAAGCCGCCGCTTAGTCGTGATGTTAGTCGTGATGTGAAGCGCGCTGGCGCAATTCGGCCAGTTGCGCTTCGATCATCGCCGCATCTTCGGCTTCGGGACGCTCATCCAGATATAGCTGCAAGTCTTCCAGCGCAGCCCGCACAAAATTAAGCCGGGCATAGGCCATGCCGCGATCGCGGCGCTCTTCGATGTCGTGCGGCAATAAGATCACCAGCCGCTGCTGCACCGCCAGCAGGCGCTGCCAGCGTTCGGTCTGGAGGTAAATGGCCTTCAGATTGCGTAGCATGCGCGCCATGATTTCGCGCGGGCGGGCCGGTTGCAGCAGGCCGCGCAGGGTCTTCGACACCGAATCGCCGTGGGTCACCGGGCCCGAAACAAAGGGCTCCAGCATTTCGATCATTTCGGTTTCGTTAAGCGCTTCCCCGCTCACCGGGTCCATCATCACTTCGCCACCGGCCATCGTCACGCGCAGCAGAAAATGCCCCGGAAACGAAACTCCGCGCGCGGCCAGCCCAATTTGCTGGGCCATTTCAAGGTACAACACCGCGAGCGAAATCGGAATCCCGCGGCGCTTGTTCAACACCACATTCAGATAACTGTTGTCGGGATCGTAGTAATCGTTGAGATTGCCGGCAAAACCCAATTCGCGGTAGAAAAACTGGTTCAGCATCTGCAGTTTCTGCACCACGTCGGCATCGCTGGTCAGGCGTCGCTTGAGCCGCATCATAAGGGCATCGATTTCGGCCAGGATGCCTTGCACGTCGAGGTCCGGATACGCATCCTGAGCCAGTGCCAAGGCGGCTTCAGTCAGCGGAAAACTCTCGTCTTCGGCCACCAGGCTGGTGAAATACTCAAGAATGCGAGTGGTTGTCACTGCACGCGTCTCCGGAAATCCGTGTATTTAAATCCCATGATCCAGAGCATACCGAAATAAAGCACGGCCACCACGCCCAAGATTGCCCCGAGCAGCCCCATGCGCAGCATCGGGTGATGGCCCAGAGCGATCCAATCGAAATGATCGCGGCACCACAACATCACCGCAGCCAGCACCAGGCAAGCGCCCAGCAATTGTACGAAAAACTTCATCCAGCCCGGCGACGGCGTATAAATACCGCGCCGGCGCAAGCCGATAAACAACAGCAAAGCGTTCAGGCAGGCACCGGCGCCGATACTAAGCGCCAGCCCCGCGTGCTGAAATATAGGTACAAACAAGGTATTGCACAACTGCGTCACGCACAACACCGTCACCGCGATCTTGACCGGGGTTTTGATGTCCTGTTTGGCGTAAAAACCGGGTGCCAGGATCTTGATCAGAATCAGGCCGAGCAAACCGACGCCGTAGGCGGTCAGCGCATGCGACACCATGATTACGTCGTGCCCGCCAAAGCGCCCGTAGTTAAACAAAGTGGCCGTCAGCGGTTCAGCAAACACAAACAGGGCAACGGCGCTGGGCACAGCCAGCAGAAAAGTCAGGCGCAGCCCCCAATCGAGCAAGGCCGAATATTCTTTGGGGTCGCCGTCGGCATGGGCTTTCGACAGGCTGGGCAGCAAAATAGTGCCCAGCGCCACACCCAGCAAGGCGGTCGGGAATTCCATCAGGCGGTCGGCATAGGCCAGCCACGACACGCTGCCGGGCGCCAGGCGCGAGGCGATATTGGTATTGATAATCAAGCTCAGTTGCGACACCGAAACCGCAAAAGTAGCCGGCACCATCTTGATCAGAACCCGTTTCACCCCCGGGTGCGCCAGCGCCCGCAGGGGATTGATGCCGATGCGCGGGACCATTGCGACGCGCGCCAGGCCCGGGATCTGCACCAGCAACTGCAGCATCCCCCCCGCCACCACCGCCATGGCCAGGGCGTAGATCGGGTGCGTCAGGTGCGGCGCGACAAACAGCGAGGCCACCACAAAACTGACGTTCAGCAGCACCGGGGCGAAAGCCGGCAAGGAAAAGTTCTTGTAGGTATTCAGCACGCCCGAAGCCAAGGACGTCAGCGAAATCAGCGTGATATACGGAAACATGATGCGGGTCATGGTGATCGCCGCCGCCTGCGCGTCCGGCCGCAAACCGCTGGCAACCGCATACACCACCCAGGTGGCGCCGAGCACCCCGGCAATCGACAATAACACCAGCGCCCAGGCCAGCACCGTGGCCGTCGCATCGACCAGCAGTTTGGTCGCGTCGTGGCCCTCGCGGTTCTTGAATTCGGCGAGAATAGGCACAAAGGCTTGCGAAAACGCGCCTTCGGCCGATAATCGGCGTAACAGGTTGGGAATCCGGAAAGCGACGTTGAATGCGTCGGTATACTGGCTGGCGCCAAAGGCACGCGCGATTAAAGTTTCGCGGGCCAATCCGGTGATACGCGAGAGCAGCGTAAAGCCGCTGACGGTCAAAAGGGCTCTGAGTAAATTCATGTTGGCGGTATTATACGGTTCTCGTCGCGGGAATGGACGCAAGAATTGCCAACAGGGCAAAAAATGCGCTATACTCCGCGGTTCACGAGATGCACCCATAGGCATTAGTGCGCTAAATGTAGGCCCTTCAAAGCGTCGAGGTCGGCAAATAAGCGTGGCAATAAGTCGGGTGCGGGGTGTGGCGGTGGCAAGGTGTGGCGGCACAAATGTGGCGATGCATGCAGTCAGTACTTCCGTCTATTGCCGTCAGCCGAGCGCGCCCAGCGCACTCACTGCACTCTCTTTTTTGGCATTCGATGCATATCGAGTGCTGGTTGGTACAGGAAACAGGATAAGGAACCGTCATGGCAAATACCGCACAAGCTCGCAAGCGTGCCCGTCAGGGTGCTAAAGCCAATTCGCACAATTCGGCATTGCGTTCGAAACTGCGTACCGCAATCAAAGCTGTTCGCAAGGCTATCGAAACCGGCGACCAAGCTGCAGCGAACGAGATTTTCAAGAAGTCGTCCAAGACGCTGGATATCATCGCTGACAAGAACATCATTCACAAGAACAAGGCTGCTCGCCATAAGAGCCGCCTGGCAGCTGCGATCAAGGGCCTGTCGGCCCCGGCTGCAGCACAGTAAGGGCTCCGGCCCGCAGCCAGTCTGCAGGGTCTGACCCACCTGTTTCCTGTGTCTCAACAAAAAGCCCGCGCGTTGCGGGCTTTTTGCTTGGCTATTCGCGGGAGATAGAGGGTACGCAGCGGCAACACAATACGCGGGAGAACGGTGGGATTGCGCCCGTCAAGGCTGTGGGGCAGGACTTGGGCATGGCGACATGGGCACAGTCGTGTCAGCGTGACCCGCCGACCGCAACGCGTCACGCGCGCCGGTTTAGCGACGACGGTTTAAGCCGGTTTAGCCGGCGCGGCTGATAGGCGTTGCCGCCACCGCCGGGGCATCCGGCAGTGAGCAAGCTTCCGTCACCAATAAGCCATTATCTTTCGCGAAACTCATCACGAAACTAAATGCCATCGGCTCCAGATCTCTCAAGCGTGCGTCGACTACGACACATTTGATATCGCCCAGCATGACGGGGCGCACATATAGCGAATAGCACAGGCGTGCGTTTGGGCCACGAGCACCGGGGCCAAACGCCGACATCACACCACACAGGCGCTCCGACCAGTCGCTGGGCCGGAATCGCTTACCCGCAGTCGTGACACCTTGAATAAAGTATTCGGTTCGGGATTCGTCGGCCATATCGCATTTTCTAGTGGACTGCTTTGAAGCTGACATATCCGGCAGGACCGGTGATTGACCCCGTCCGCCAAATTGCAGCGCAGCATAATTATAACTTACCCGCCCCTCCAACGCAGCTTTAGAAGCAGCGCAACATCACCGCCCAACTCGTCAAAGACGGAAAAATCCTTTATGCTCTGAAGACTTATCTATCGGAGCTGCGGCAAGTCGGGGCTGCCCCCGTCTGAGCACCACAAGGGTTTCATGAGCGCTAAACAAATTCGGCATTACCTGCAGTTCAAAGATCTCACCCGCGACGAATACGATTACATTTTCGAGCGCGCGCGCATCCTGAAGCATAAATTCAAGAGCTACGAGACCTATCATCCGCTGCACGACCGCACCCTGGCGATGATTTTCGAGAAAAACTCGACGCGTACGCGCTTGTCGTTCGAAGCCGGCATCCACCAAATGGGCGGCCACGCGGTGTTTATGAACACGCGCGACACCCAATTGGGGCGCGGCGAGCCGATCGAGGATGCGGCCCAGGTGATTTCACGGATGACCGACATCATCATGATCCGCACCTTCGGCCAGTCCATTTTGCAGCGTTTTGCCGATTCGTCGCGGGTGCCGGTGATCAACGGCCTGACCAACGAATATCATCCGTGCCAGGTGCTGGCCGATATTTTCACCTTTTATGAATGCCGCGAGCCGATTCGCGGCAAGACGGTGACCTGGGTCGGCGACGCCAACAATATGGCTTACACCTGGATTGAAGCCGCCCACATCATGGGTTTCAAGCTCAATATCTCGACTCCGCCCGACTACAAGATAGATCTGTCGCTGGTGCCGGCCGAGTTGCGCGGCGCGTTCCAGGAATACCCCGATCCTCACGAGGCTTGCATCGGAGCCGACCTGATCACCACCGATGTGTGGACCAGCATGGGCTTCGAAGCGGAAAACGAAGTCCGCAAACAAGCCTTTGCCAGTTGGTGCGTCGATGCCGAAATGATGTCGCGCGCCAAGCCGGATGCCTTGTTTATGCATTGCCTGCCCGCCCATCGCGGCGAGGAAGTCACGGCCGAAGTCATCGACGGACCGCAAAGCGTGGTCTGGCAGGAAGCCGAGAACCGCCTGCATGTGCAAAAAGCCCTGATGGAATTTTTGCTGCTGGGCAAACTCAATAACTAAAGACTCGTCTTTAGTTATTGAGTTGTATCCTTGGCTTAAATTTTTAAACTGCTGCAGCGCGCCGAAGCATCCGTCCGGTACGTTGCAGCATCTGCCTCGGCCTCAACCCCAGCCTCAACCCCAGCCTCACCCCGGCCCTGAGCGCAGGCATTGCGCCACGGCCCTGGACCAATAATGCGGCCGACTTGTTGGGGGCGTGGAACCAGGCCAGCCAAAGTCACGCCCAAGCACCTCGCAGTCTGCCGCTATACTCGCACTCCACGGCATTTGCGCAGCACAACCTCATGGCATCCAACAAAGCACACCACGCCACCGGCTGGGCCGCAGGACTGATGGCCGCCGCCGTCATCAGCCGCACCGGCGGCGGTGCGCCGCATTACATCGCGGGTCTGTGCGGTTTTTTGATGGCACTGGCGGGCGCGACCGCGCCGGACTGGCTTGAAGTCGCCTGGTGGTCGCGCAAACGCCAGCTCTGGATTACGCATAGGACGCTGACCCATTGGGGCCTGGGCTGGGTCGCGCTGCTGATTCTGTCGTACCACTGGCTGGGTCTGCACCTGGTCGCGGCCCTGAGCTTCGGTTTCGCCGCCGGCGGCTTGATGCATCTGCTGGCCGATTGGCCGAATCCGCTGGGCGTACCCTGGATTTTTGGCCGGCATTCGTTGAATTGGTGGAACAGCGGCCGCTGCGATCTGCTGGTGGTCGCGGTAGCCTGGGTCGCCGCGTTATTGGTGTCGGACCATATGTGGTTTCACGATCTGCATAGCTTGCAGGTGCTGCATAGTCTTTGAATTCAGCCGGCGCGACCCAAGGTTGCAGTAAAGGCGGGACCGGCTTAGGCAGTGGCCATTCAAGACGACGGCAGGGTCAAAAACTCACACCACCACCGGCTCGACTTCCAGCTCCACGCCAAAGCGCTGGTGCACGCTGGCGCGTATCGCCGCGGCCAGGGCCAGGATGGCCGGTCCGTCGGCGCCGCCGCGATTCACCAATACCAGCGCCTGGCGTGGATGAACCCCTGCGGCACCCAGCGCGCGCCCTTTCCAGCCGCACTGATCGATCAGCCAGCCGGCCGCCAGCTTGAACCGGCCGTCCGCTTGCACATAGGACACCAGACCCGGTTCGCGTGCTTTCAGTGTCTCGAACTGCGCGGCCGGAACCACTGGATTTTTGAAAAAACTACCGGCGTTGCCGATCACGGCCGGGTCCGGCAATTTGCTGCGGCGTATCTCCACCACCGCATCGAAAATATCCTGGGCGCTCGCTTGGCCGATGCCGCGTGCGGTCAGCGCATGGGCCACATCGGCGTAATTCGCCCGCGCCTGCCACTGCTTGGGCAAACGAAATGTGACCGCAACAATCAAAAAACGCCCGCGTCCCTGGTTTTTGAAAAAGCTGTCGCGATAGCCGAACTGACAAGCCGCCGCGTCGAACTCCCGGCTCTCGCCTGTGCCCAGGTCCACCCCGCGCACGCGCTCGACATATTCGGCCAGTTCCAGCCCATAAGCGCCGATATTCTGGATCGGCGCAGCACCCACGGTGCCGGGAATCAAAGCCAGGTTTTCCAGGCCGGGCCAGCCTTGTTGCAAGGTCCAGGCGACAAAATCGTGCCATACCTCACCTGCCGCCGCTTCCACATAAAAAGCCTGCTCGTCCTGACGCACCAAGCGCCGGCCTTGCAGGCGCATGAGCCAGACGACCCCATCGAAGGCCCCGGCAAGCACCACATTGCTGCCGCCGCCGAGCACCAGCCGCGGCAAACCGATCAGTCGCGGCTCGCTCAGCAGGGCAGACACATCGCTTTCGTGCCGCACGGTGCAAGCGTAGCGCGCCCGCACGTCGAAACCGAAGGTGTTGTAGGGTAATAAGGAAAAATCGGCGCTCAGGTCAACCATGGGTTTCGGCACATCTAGTTTCAGCGAATCGAATCGACGGCAATCTGCGGTACCGCGCCCCAGGGCACCGATCGACCGTTAAATGACGGTGATGTGCCTGGAAGCTTGGGCAAATCAGACTGCACCGGTAAAATAGTGCAACATGCAATTATAGCGAGCGCGGTGGAACAAGCTACCATCGGCTACCATTGCTCAGCGCCCCATCTAAAGGAAAAACACCATGCCATCGTTTGACGTCGTCTGCGAAGCCAATATGATCGAAGTCAAAAACGCGGTCGAGCAGGCCACCAAGGAAATCTCGACCCGCTTCGACTTCAAGGGTTCGGATGCACGGATCGAACACAAGGAAAACGACCTGACCTTATTCGCCGACGACGACTTCAAACTCGGCCAGGTCAAGGACGTGCTGATTTCAAAGCTGGCCAAACGGAATGTCGATGTGCGTTTCCTCGATTACGGCAAGGTCGAGAAAATCGGCGGCGACAAGATCAAGCAAGTGGTCACGATCAAGAAAGGCGTATCCGGCGATTTATCCAAGAAGATCGTGCGCCTGATCAAGGACAGCAAGATCAAGGTCCAAGGCAGCATCCAGGGCGATGCGGTGCGCGTTTCGGGCACCAAACGCGACGACCTGCAGGCGGTGATGGCGCTGCTGCGCAAAGATGTCACCGACACCCCGCTGGACTTCAACAATTTTCGCGATTAACTGTCACCCGTAGCCTCAACCAGACTTACGCCTTGGGCGCTTTCCTGGCGCCCAGGCGGCTTTCCTTGCCCTGCAACAGGTTGCCGATATTTTTGCTGTGGCGGTAGATCAGCAAAGCGCTCATGACGAAGATCGCGCTTAACTCGGCGCCATTGCTGGTGCCGAACATAAAGAAATAGAATACCGGCGCAAAAATGGCCGAGATCAGCGCCGCCAGCGACGAGTAGCGCAGGAAAAACGCAATGATCAGCCAGGTGGCCGCCGTCGCCAGTCCCAGCACCGGGTTGATCGCCAATAACACGCCCGCCGCCGTCGCCACGCCTTTGCCGCCCTTGAAGCGGAAAAACACCGGGTACAAATGCCCGACAAATACCGCGATCGCCGCCAAGGCGACAGCTTCGTCGCCCAGGTTAAAACGGTCGCCATAATGCGCCACCAAAAACACCGCCAGCCAGCCCTTGAAGGCATCGCCGAGCAAAGTCAGCACAGCGGCCAGCTTATTGCCGCTACGCAGCACATTGGTCGCACCGGGATTTTTCGAGCCGTAGGAGCGCGGATCGTCCAGGCCCATTGAGGCGCTCACGATCACGGCAAACGAGATTGAGCCGATCAGATAGGCCAACACCACCACGACCAGATCCGCAACCAGATTAAGCATCATGTTTTACCTGCACCTTTTTTTAGCATTGAGTCAAGCATTCAGGGTCGCGTGAATTGTACCGAAGCTCGGGGCTGCAACGTAGCGCCTGTTTACACTAATAAATTACCGCGCAATAGCCGGCCGCTCATTCGGTACTGGCGCAGTGCACCGGCTTTGCCTGCAGTAACTGAATCAGGATGGCCGGATCGAGGCTAAGCAGGTAGCCGCGCCGGCCGCCATTCAAATAGATGGTCTCGATCTCAAGCACACCCGCCTCGACATAAACCGGCATGGCCTTTTTCAGGCCAAACGGCGAGGTTCCGCCGACCAGATAACCGGAATGCCGGTTGGCAACTTCGGGCTTGCAGGGTTCAATGCGTTTTGCCCCGATCTGCCGCGCCAGGTTTTTGGTCGATACCGTGCGGTCGCCATGCATCAAGACGATCAGCGGTTTGGCGTGCTCGTCCTCCATCACCAGGGTCTTGACCACATGATGTTCGTCGACCCCAAGCTGGCGCGCCGACTCGCCGGTGCCGCCGTGCTCGACATAGTCATAGGGGTGCTCGCCGAAATTGACTTGATGCAGGCGCAGAAATTGCGTCGCGGGTGTTTCCGATATGTGTTTGGTTTTACTCATGATGGGCGATATTGTATCCGCCCGCGGCGGCCCACGAAACCAAGGGCCGCGACGAAACCGGCATCAGCCGCGCGGGTGATGTTGCTGATGCAGGGTTTTCAAACGTTCGCGGGCGACGTGGGTATAAATCTGGGTGGTTGAAATATCGGCATGTCCCAACAACAGTTGCACCACCCGCAAATCGGCGCCGTGGTTCAGCAGGTGAGTGGCAAACGCATGCCGCATGGTGTGCGGCGACAGCGGCGCGTTGATGTCGGCCAAACGGGCGTAACGTTTGATCAAGTACCAGAAGGCCTGGCGCGTCATGCCCTCGCCGCGATTGGTAACAAACAGCGCGTCGGCGGCGCGCGCGCCCAGCAACTCAGGCCGCGACTCTTGCAGATAACGCGTAAGCCAGCCATGCGCTTCGGCGCCGAATGGAATCAAGCGTTCTTTCGAGCCTTTGCCCATCACCCGCACGACACCATCGTTCAGCCCGACCTCGACCGTCTTGAGCAGCACCAGTTCGGAAACGCGCAAGCCGCTGGCATACATCAGTTCGAGCATGGTGCGGTCGCGCAGGCCCAAGGTGGTGTCCAGATTCGGCGCGTTGAGCAAAGCCTCGACCTGAGATTCGGACAGGGTCGAGGGAAACCTGACCGGCTGGCGCGCCGCCCGCATTTTAAGGGTGGGGTCGAGCGTCAGCCGATGTTCGCGCAAAGCCCAGGCAAAATAACGGCGCAACACCGACAGGCGGCGATTCGAGGTGGTCGCTTTATCGGCGCGCCGCACCGCGAAATAAGCCATCAAACCGGCTTCGTCCAAGGCATCCAGCGCAAGCGCGCGTTGCGTTGCCAGCCACTGAGCCAGGAGGCGTAAATCGCGGCGATACGCTTCCAGCGTGTTGGCGGACAAACCATGCTCGAGCCAGATCGCATCGCAAAAGGTATCGATCCCGTTCAGGCTGGCGCGATAAGCCGGCGTATCCGGCTCCTCGGCATCGGCAAGGCCGGGCGTGGATGGGGCGGCGCTCATGTGTAGCTGACACCCTCATGCGCCAGCAGCCAGCGTTTGATACTGCGAAAATAACCATCGCCGTCATGATTGGAAAACCCGCCTATACCCGATGACGACACCACCCGGTGGCAAGGAATCAACAAGGGAAAATAGTTGGCGCCGCAGGCCTGGCCGACGGCGCGCGGCGCACTGCCGATGCGCCGCGCCACTTGGCCGTAGGTCAGCACCGTGCCGCAGGGAATTTCGCTGATCGCCTGCCACACCCGCTGCTGAAAAGCGGTGCCGACGGTTTCGATAGGCAAGTCGAACGGACTCACCGCACGCGCCAGATAGCTTTCGATTTGCTTCACGGCGCGTTTGGCCAGCGCACTATCGGGCGCCAGTTCAGGAGTCTGTTCAGGCAGGTAAAGAATCTGCTTGAGCACGCCGTCGGCAATGCGGATACCCACCTTGCCGAACGGGACTTCGATTACCGCGTTATACATCTGCTTCTCCTTTGCGTCTTGCACCTCGCGACCCTGGGCCGATCACTATTCTATGCCAGCCAGGGCCCAGACGACGTGCTCTCTGACCAAGGCCGACGGATCTTGCAAACGGGCCTGCAAAGCGGCCACCAACGCGCGCCGGATCGGCTCATCGAGCGGTCCGCGCAAAGCATTGCCCAGTGCCACGGCAAGATTGCGCAACCAGCGTTCGTGGCCGATGCGGCGGATCGCCGAACCGGCCAGCCGGCTGTCGAACTGCTCCGCGCTCCAGGCGAATAAATCGAGCAAGGAAGCGCGGTCCAGGCCGTGGCGCACGTCGAAATCGGCCAGCCCCGAAGTCTGGGCGAATTTATTCCAGGGGCAGACCAATTGACAGTCGTCGCAGCCATACACCCGGTTGCCGATCAGAGGCCGCAATTCCAGTGGGATACTGCCTTTCAGTTCTATCGTCAGGTAAGAGATGCAACGTCGCGCGTCAACCCGGTATGGACCGACAATGGCACCGGTGGGACACGCCGCAATACACCGCGTGCAACTGCCGCAATGCGCACCGTCGGCCGCCACCGGCGTACCGGATGATACTGCCGCCGGGGCGTCGGTCGCTTGCCTCAACTCGGGCGCATCGGCGGGGTAAGTCACCGGCGGTGCTTCGGGCGCATCGACCGGCAAGGGCAAGTCGACGTAAATCTCGCCCAGGAAAAACAACGATCCGGCATGCTGATCGAGCAATAAGGTGTGTTTGCCGCGCCACCCGAGCAAAGCTTTACGCGCCAGCTCGACCTCCAGCACCGGGGCCGAATCGGTAAACACCCGGTAACCGAAAGGACCGAACTCGGCCGTGATACGCTCAGCCAGTGTCTGCAAGCGTTGCCGCAGCACTTTGTGATAATCGCGCCCACGGGCATACACCGACACAATGGCAGTGGTCGGGTCATCGAGCCGGGCCAATTCACGGGCACGCCAATTCGGCGGCGCTGCTTGGGCCGCCGGAGCGGGCACCGCCACGGGGAGATCGGCTACAGCAAGTTCATTTGCGGCAAGTTCGCTTGCAGCGAGATCCTCCGCGGCAAATAACGTCGCGGGCAGATAAGGCAGGCGCACACTGATGACGCGCAGGGTGCCGGGCACCAGTTCGGCAGGCCGGGCGCGCTTTGTCCCATGTTTCGCCATATAATCCATGGCACCGTGGTATCCGGCCGCAAGCCACGCATTTAAACCGGCTTCGGCGTGCTGCAAGTCGGTGTCGCTGATGCCCACCGCGCTAAAACCGAGTTCGTGACCCCAGTCCCGGATGCGTTGCGCGCAGTCGGCCAGCGCCGCCGGATCCAGCGCGGCTGCGCCGGAAAGCGGCAGCGCAAGCGGTACGGGCAAGTCGGCGAGCGCATCGGCGGAATGCGGCGCTTCGGGAAACGAGATCGGATTCATTCACCTATTTTACGCAATGCCTGCTGCCACTGCCCTAATTAGCCGGACTTTCGCTTTGCCCGACGAAGCGGCGACCAGCGCCTTCGGCCAGCGCATGGCTCAAGCCCTGGAAAGCGTGCGGGCCGAGGCGCGGGCCCTCGATCCGGGCGCGCCCTGCGCCGGACTGCAGATTCATTTGCTGGGCGACCTCGGCGCCGGCAAAACCACGCTGGTACGCGCCATGTTGCATGCGCTCGGACATGTCGGGCGGGTGCGCAGCCCCACCTACACCTTGGTCGAACCCTATTTGATAACGCGACACGACACCGCGCTGAGCGTTTATCATTTCGATCTATATCGTTTTGTCGATCCCACCGAATGGGCCGACGCGGGTTTTCGCGATTATTTCGGCAGCGGCGCCTTATGCCTGGTCGAATGGCCGCAACAGGCAGGCGACCTGCTCGGCATACCCGACCTGATGTTTGCGCTGGAGCTTGAAGCGGCAGCAGCGCATCCCGCTGCCCAAGAGCCGAAGCCGGAGCCAGACCCGGCCGCCGAATCCGGCGCAGCAGGCCGCACCCTCACCGCCCATGCCTATACCGAGATCGGAAAAAAGTGCCTCGAAAGATGTTGATCAAACCGTTTAAGTCGATCGAGTCGGCTGCCACCGCGTCATCGGGCTGGTCGCGCCGTCAAATGTTGCGTGCCGGCGCCTCCAGTGTGCTGCTGGGCTTGCTCGGGCCGTTGAACCCCTTGCTCGCGAGCCGCGCGTGGGCGCAATCGGTGCTGGCCGTGCGAGTTTGGCCCGCCCGCGATTACACCCGGGTCACGATCGAATCCGATCAACCGCTCAACTATGATGAAAAACTGCTGCAAGGCCCCGACCGCGTAGTGGTCGACTTTACCGGCATCGATCTCGATCAGGCGCTGAAAGAACTGGTCGCCAAAATTACGCCGAACGATCCGCAGATTGCCCAGGTGCGCGTCGGTCAATTCCAGCCCCACGTGGTGCGCCTGGTGATCGACCTCAAGGGCGCGGTCAAACCTCAGTCGTTCACCCTGGCCCCGGTAGGCGATTACAAATACCGCCTGGTATTCGACTTGTATCCGGAAGTCGCTCCCGATCCGCTGCTCGACCTGCTGGCCCGCACCGAGAAAAAGCAGGAAGCCTATACCCAGAACACCTTGAACCAGGCACCGCATCCGCTCGGCGGCGACCCACGCAATCTCGCCGGCATGGCCTCGCCGCCGGCCAATAGCGGCGCAGCCCTGTCGGCCGGTACTCCGCCGGCACCGCTGGCACACGACAATACCGACGCGTTTTTCGAGCAATACGCCAACGACAATTCACCTCCCGTGACCAGTAGCGCGCCGCCGGCGCATCTGGGCAACCCCGAGGCGAATGCCGCCGTGCGCGCGATGGGTTCCGTCACCGGTCCGACGCTGGACGTACAGACCCCGTCTGTCGCCGTCGCAAAACCGAACACACCGATACCGGACAAATTGGCCGACAAGCCGGCGCCCGACAAATTGGCCGCCGCCCCCGCGGCCGGCGCGGGTCATCACGATGACGACGAGTTGCTCCTGCGCGGCAGTAACAAACCGGGTACCACCCGTCTGTTGACGGTCGCCATCGACCCGGGCCATGGCGGTGAAGATCCTGGCGCCATCGGCAGCGCCGGCAGTTACGAAAAAACCGTGGTGCTCGATATCGCCCACAAGCTGCGCGCCAAAATCGATGCGCAACCGAATATGCGTTCGATGATGACACGCGACGACGACTATTTCGTCCCGCTCAATGTCCGGGTGCAAAAAGCCCGCAGGGTCGAAGCCGATTTATTTGTCTCGATTCATGCCGACGCCTTCATCACCCCGTCGGCCCGCGGCTCGTCGGTGTTCGCTTTATCCGATCACGGCGCCACCAGCACTGCCGCGCGCTGGATGGCCAACAAAGAAAATTCGTCGGACCTGATCGGCGGCATCAATATAAAAAGCGTGGACGAAACGGTTTCGCGTGCCCTGCTCGATATGTCGACCTCCGCGCAAATCCATGACAGTTTGCGTTACGGCAACTTCGTGCTCGATGAAATCGGCACCATCAACAAACTGCATAAAGGGTCGGTCGAGCAAGCAAGTTTTGCCGTGCTCAAGGCCCCCGACATTCCGTCGGTGCTGGTTGAAACGGCGTTTATCTCGAACCCGGAAGAAGAAACAAAATTGAACAACGAGGCCTATCGCGATCAGATGGCCGATGCGATTTTACGCGGCATCAAACGTTACTTCGCGGCCAATCCGCCGCTGGCGAAATCGCGGACTGTGTGAGTCGCAGGCTAGTCCGGTTTGGCCCCAAACTCGCCCATGCCGAGTGCGGGGCGGGTGCGTCATTAGCGTCGGCAGCCTAGCGCCAAACCATCCCGCTCACCGCGTTACATTTATTCGAGAGGACGAATGGCATACCATATGACGGCTGGCACTTCGCGGACCAGAGAATAGATGTCGCGAGCCTCTCCAAATTTCGGGCAGGCACCGGCTACCATTAGCACACCGTGCCGGTCTAGAGCTAGCATGGCTCTCGGAATGTGAAAATACTGACTCACAACCAAGACACTTCTCAAATCGTTGCGCCTCATAAACTCAGCGCCGTGTTGCGCGCTTGCCCAAGTGTTCCGCCCCTGATTATCTACGATGATCTGATTATCACTTACTCCGCGAGCCAGCAGGTATCGTTTCATCGCCAAAGCTTCATCGGTTCCTGCTTTATCGATACCGCCACTCACAAAAATTAGATGACATAAGCCGTGCTCATAGCATTGCAAAGCTCTATCCAACCTTGCCGACAACCGGTCCGATGGACTACCATCGGCATAGACTTGGTTGCCCAACACCAGCGCCATATCAACCTTTTGCTCTCTATCGCGAGCTTCAGTCATCCACCCGATCATGGCGATCGCCACACATCCTGCCAGCCAGGCAATGCACAAGAACTTGATGAAGATAGCAACCGCGTTAATCGGCTTTATAGTCATTGCATGGCTCGTTTTGACAACCCACATCCCGAGTCCGCCAAAGTATCAAGCCGGTACACAGGAATGGTTTTCTTATGTCGATCAGAACTATTTTGATATTTCAGATGGACAGGGGCATGGGCCAGATGTAGGTAGCAAGGAATGGCTGGACTCGGTTCAACGACAGGCGAAGATGCAGGTTAATGAAAACCTGCAGGATACACGGCGATGCCAACTCATTCAGAATCAGTTTGAGCATCATACTTATATCATCAACAATCGCCTTGGTCTGGTTCTCTCACTTGGACGGAACGGCTAAAGAGAAACGCGAACGCATTTGCTTGACGACCTGCATGCCGAATTTTCCTGGGCATGCGCGCCCTTCATTGCCGGGAGCCAGTAACTGATACTCGCGATGGCCGCCGAGCTTGGTGATATGAAAGTACTCCTGTACGGTCTCGATCAGAGCTGCCAGGGCACTAATCTGGGCTTGGGTAGGCGACTCGCGATCGTAGGCTACTGCATCCCGAGCAATATCCAGCGAACCTCTGAGCTTGTCCCATATCGATTTTTTACGGTATTCCTGTTGCCAGGCTTCGCCCGCTTCAGCAAGATTTTCCAAAAGGACGATGCCGAGCTTGCCGGTGTTATCGCCTTTGACATGAGACCCCTCGAAGCGAACGTCGCGAGCTTCAAAAATGTCGCCAGGGCAAGACACGGCATAGTGGTATCCAATGTCGTCCATCTTGCCCATATCGTATTCCTGAGCTTGCCTGATTTGTTTGATCGCGCCCTGGGTATTGATCGCACACGAGTAGCTGTGCCCGGCGTGGTGAATCACAATATCGGTGTAATCCCAACCAGGGTTGAGAGTACCGGTTGGCGGCTTTGCCTGCCACGATGAACGCTCAACGAGTGAATAGCCCTTCTTTTTCAGGGCGGTGATAATGGCTTGTCTGGTAGCCGCCTGGTCGTTGACCATGATAGTAGAAACCTCTTCCGCCTTGTAATTGCTCACTGCTAACGCCGTTGCCCAAGGTCCGGCCGTATATTCGCAGCTATCTGGCATATTCAGATCTCGTGATGTTTGAGGGTGGTTTTCGGCGACCTGAAAACCAGGTGGACCTGAATATCTTTCCCGGGAGGTGCCTCAACATCGGCATATCCCGCCCCATCAGTTATACCTATGCGGCTTTCTCCATCCACGATAGCAATGTAGTCACGATTTACCAGTGGCTGGTGGTTCGCGCTGGCGACGAAACGGAAACGCCGCCCGACCGATGGATCGGGGGTTGTCTGGCTGTTTTGGCCGATCCATGAACCAAACCCTTGACCGACTACTTCATCCGAATCCAGATCTTCGAAGGCATTGGTTAACGAGTTGACAAGCCGGGGCGCTTGGTCACAGGCACATTTACACAGATCGTTGTTGAGGGCGGGGCGTTTGCCCATGAAATCGACGCGATGCCGGGGACCATCGCAAATGATATAACCCGTTGTGTTGCATTTGGGGCAGATGACGGAGTCGCCCTCCATCGCCCGTTTTTTCCCCATGTTGCTGCCAAAGCCGGGTTGGGCAATTACTGCCCCACCTACCGTGGTTTTATCTTGATCGACAATGTAATAACGAATCATTTGCTATCTGCCGGAACATTAAAGTTCAGACAAATATCATGCGGCGCAAGCGGATAACAATAAGAAAAATCTTATAAATAAATAGTTCATCATTGCGCACCTGCCGCAGGGCGTCCGCCTAACTGAGCAAGTTCAAGCTGCCCGCTTGCCGCGCAACATCTTCCAGCCCGCGCCCAGCACCACCGGCACCGCCGCGGCCGCAACCCCCACCAGCACAATCACGTTGAGGTATTGGCGCACCAACGGCAGGTTGCCGAAGAAATAACCGGCCAGTACCAGACCAACCACCCACAACGCGGCGCCGACGAAATTGAAGGCCTGAAAACGAGTCCAACGCATCCCTGAAACACCCGCTACAAATGGTGCGAAGGTGCGAATCACGGGCACAAAACGCGCCAAAATCACGGTTTTACCGCCGTGGCGTTCGTAGAAATCATGCGTGCGCTTAAGTGCTTTTTGGTCGAGAAAACGCCAGTTATGCTCAAACACACGCGGCCCGATATAACTGCCGACCCAATAGTTGACTGTATTACCGGCAATCGCCGCGATCACGATCAAGCCGATTAACGGGGTTAACTGCATGGTGCCCGCCGCACAAAACGCGCCGCCGATAAACAGCAGCGAGTCGCCCGGCAAAAACGGCAATACCACCAGGCCGGTTTCGCAAAATACAATCAGGAACAACACGGCGTACACCCAAGCGCCATATTGCTGGATAAAGACGCCGAGGAATTTATCGATGTGCAGTACCAAATTGGCGAAAGCCAGGAGCGTATCCAAAAGCGTGTCCTAAGAAAGTGGTGGGCGGGGGCCGGATCAGCAACGTCAATGACCCCGTCGGCGTCGCCATGATACCGGAAACCGGATGGCAATCACGCGACCGGCGCGAGTCGTTATAATCGACGTATGTCCGAATTCTCTTCTTTATCCGTGCCGCCCGACTCCGTCCCCGCTGCCGACGCAACCCTTAAACCGTCTGGCGCACCGCTGGCGGCTGAATTGCCGCCAACCGCGTTGTCCACGGCTGAGTTGCCAGCGGCCAGGTTGCTAGCGCCGGAGTCGCCGGAGGCTAAGGCGCAACCGTTCCAGGCGCGCGCCATTCTGGCGCTGCCTGACCAGCTCGTCAGTCAGATCGCCGCCGGTGAAGTGGTCGAGCGCCCTGCCTCGGTAGTCAAGGAACTGCTCGAAAATGCGCTGGATGCAGGCGCCACTACCTTGCGTATCACGCTGGATGAAGGCGGGGTCAAGCGGATTGCAATCGCCGACGATGGCTGCGGTATTCCTGAAACAGAACTGACGCTGGCCCTGATGCGCCACGCGACCAGCAAGATCCGTTCGCTGGCCGAACTGGAAGCCGTGCGCAGCCTGGGCTTTCGCGGCGAAGCGTTGGCTTCGATCGCGTCGGTGGCGCAACTGTCCATCACCAGCCGCACCGCCGCCGCGTCGCACGCCATGCGCATCGATGCGCAGACCGGCGAAATTGCGCCTTCCGCAGGTACCGTGGGCACCACCATCGAAGTGCGCGAGCTTTATTACAACACCCCCGCACGCCGCAAATTCCTCAAAACCGAGCAGACCGAACTCGGCCATTGCCTGGAAATGATACGGCGCGCCGCCTTGGCCCGGCCCGATGTAGCTATTTCAGTGCTGCATAACGGCCGTGCGGTCGATCACTGGAACCCCAGCGACCCGGCCCAGCGCACCACCAAAATTCTCGGTGAAACCTTTGCCGGCGCCCATCTGCCGCTGGAAGAAATTGCCGGCCCGTTGGCGGTCTACGGTTTTGCCGGCTTGCCGACGGCCAGCCGCGCTCGTTCCGACCAGCAGTATTTTTTCGTCAACGGCCGTTTTGTGCGCGACCGCCTGCTGACCCATGCCGTGCGTGCAGCGTACGAAGACGTGCTGCATGGCGAGCGTTATCCGTCGTATGTGCTGTTTCTGGAAATCCCGCCCGAATCGGTCGACGTCAATGTGCATCCGTCGAAGATCGAAGTGCGTTTTCGCGATTCCCGCTCGATTCATCAATTTGTCTTTCACGCGGTCCAGCGCGCCCTGGCCCGGCATGCGGGGGCGGCCCCGGAAACCACCGCAGGCGGTCACGCGGCACACCTGGAAACGCAGCAGCCGGTGCGCGATCCGCTGACCGGGCAGACCACTTGGCTGCCGCAGGCGCGTATGCGCCAAGGCAACCTGCCGGTAGCGCAGCCGCTGGCGCTGTACGACGCTTTATACGGCGGCCGCGGTATCGCTCAGCCCGGCATGCAGCCTGGGGCGGCCCATGCCGATTCGGGTTCGGCGGACGGCCAGGCCGCTACCGGCGGCTGGTTCGTCAGCGATATCAGCGCCGAGCGCCATGCGGCGTTACCGCCCGGCCCAAGTTTGCCCGACGAAGACCATCCGCTGGGCTTTGCCCTGGGCCAAGTACACGGCATCTATGTGCTGGCGCAGAATACGCGCGGCATGGTGATCGTCGATATGCATGCGGCCCACGAGCGTATTCTGTATGAGCAATTCAAGAACGCCCTGGCCGAGCGCAGCATCGCCGTGCAACCTTTGCTGATTCCGGTCGCCATGCCGGCCGACCCGGTCGAAATCGGTACCGTCGAAGAACATCGCGAAACCCTGAGCGCCCTGGGCTTCGACATCGCCGTGCTCTCGCCCACCACGCTCGCCGTGCGCGCGGTACCCGCCTTGCTCAAGGATGCCGACTTGCAAGCGCTGGCCCGCGCCGTGCTGAGCGACCTCAACGCCTATGGCGGCTCACGCGTGTTGACCGAACGCCAGCACGAATTGTTGGGCACCCTGGCCTGCCACCACGCGGTGCGCGCCAATCGCCGCCTCACACTCGATGAAATGAACGGCCTGTTGCGCCAGATGGAAGCCACCGAACGTGCCGACCAGTGCAATCATGGCCGGCCCACGTGGTTCCAGTTGACCTTGTCTGAGATGGACCGCCTGTTTATGCGCGGGCAATAAACTGCGGGGCTCAGCGCAGTTAGTCACAGCGTAGCATCGTGCCTGCGCGGCTTTACCGCTCGCGCAGGCACCCTCAAGGGCTTACCCGCACCGCGGCTCCGGGCCGCGATCAAGCATCACTTCGGCAGAGGGAACTTTAACTGCCGATCTTCCCACCCAGGAAGACGTACCGGTCACCACTTACTACAACCTGAGCCGTGGCGAAAGTCTCTCGTAAGCGCTCAGGCTTTATGCAAGATGGCGACACTCAGGCCCCGGGCTTGAGCCAGGTACGCGACGGAAATGACGACATAGTGCCGCATTTTCGCTCCACCCATCCTGGCAATCGTCCTTTGCAATTCCTCAACGAGCGCCGGTATCCTGCACTGTGATTTATGTTACCCAGGAGGGCCGCATGCCCGCTACTTTCCCACCAGCGTCAAGCTCCATCCGCACCTCAAGCCCTACCTTCGCGCCCGGTGGCGTCCGGGCGCCGACGCTGATTGAACCGTCGGCAATAGCCAATGCCTTGCGCCTAAGCCATAGCCGAACGCAAGCAAGCCGAAGAATGGTGATTGTCGACCAGGCCATAGCATGGATCAGGACACCGATGAACTGGAATAATTATGCAGGCGATGCGGCGCCTACCTTGCTCAGCAATTCAGGCTTGCTCAATGGCCGGGATTTGATGATCACACGGAATAACCAAAGTTATCGCTTGTCCACACGCTCCAATGCGGCGCCGATCCATTTACAACACGATCACGCGATGACGCATTACGACGTCATCGCCGGTCCAGACGGATTGCACCAACAGGTGCGACCGGTACGCGGCGACGGCGATTGTTTGTATCGTGCCGCCTTGGCCGGAGCACACCAGGTTGATCCTGAGCAAATAACCGACCAGCAGGTCGCCGAGTTGCGCAATCAATTGGCCAACCATCTCGACCTGAATCGCGCGCGTTATGCCGAGAGCATCGAAAATCACATGGTCGCCCACCCGCCCGAAGACGGTGTTCATCCTGCCGACGCGCCGGCCACAGCCGGCGCTACCGCCATCGACGTGCTGCCGCGGGAAATCCTGTCGTCTATCATTTCGCATGCGCTGGAAAAAGCAGGCGACCTGGAACGCGCGGAAGCGGTAAGCACAAAATTTCTAGCGGCATCCGGCCCGCTCTGGAAAACCTTGCTCAAGGCCGACAAAGCCAGCGCCGCCACGAATGCCGGCATCTCTTATAAAGAGTGGTATCAGGCAAATCCCGCCGATCGGCTGAGCCCTTTTGTGCCGCCGAAAACCTGGTTGGCGCTTGATCTGCGCCTGCGCGCACGAGCGCAAGAGCTGGCAGGAAACCAGGTGCTGGCAGCCCTCCCTGCCCGCATGCTGCCGGCCAGCTTGTTACGCCTGGTGCATGACGGTCGCCTACCGTTTGACCAAGCAGTGCAATGGCTGCGGCATGCTGCGGTAGCGGGGCCGCTCAATCGCCACGACATGCTGTTCCAGGATCCGGTGACCGATGCGCTTGAGAAACGCCAACTTCCCCTCGCCAGCCTGACTCAATGGTTGGACGACACCACCCTCACGGTCGCCCATCTGCATAACGTGTTGAATCCGCCCATGATGACACTGCTGCAAGCGGGTTTACCTGCTACGCAATTGGAAACCTGGATGCGCAAGCCTGAGGCGACTCACGACAATATCTTCTCCAATTTGTCCCGCATCCTGTCTTCAAGCGGTTTCGATGCGAGGGTTTCGCGACTGCTCGTTAGCGCTCAACGGAAAAACCCGGAGTTGTTGGACGATCTCCTGTCCAGGCCCCCCTTATCCCAAGAAACATGGCACAAAATCCTGCCCTATCTCGGCATCTTGTCGGGTACGCCTTTGGTTCAGGCACTACAACCTCAAGATGAAAACAAATGGCATCGCCGCCTGGAATATACGCGGTTGATCTGCAAACTTCCTCCTCTCCTGAAGGCTGGACAAGGCAACGAAATTGCCCCCGGCAACCGCATCTTGGTGCTGCAATTGCTCGAAAAAGGCATTACTTTCGAGTGCGCAAGCGCCTGGCTTAACGATCCGAAAATAGCGCGTAGACGCTTGGATACTCTTGCCCAGGAGCCCGGCAGGATCAACCCGGATAGCTGGCTGCAACTCCCTAAGCTCACCGAATATTTGCGCGATCCACAAATCGATCACGACATCCTGGGAATGTTGCCTCAGCTCTCTCACCAGCCTCTCATTGCGGAACACGTCGATTCATTGCTGCGGCATGGTGCCGAACGACTTGCCGCTACTTTTGGAATATCGGCGCGACCTGAGGCACGCGCCGTTCAATTCAACCGCACCAGTTCAGCCACCTCGCGGGCACTTGAAAAGGGGACGCTAAATCCGCATAAATTGGAGAAATGGCTGATTCAAGGGGGGATTTCACTGGAACGGCTGAAGGCTATCTTGCCTTATGCGGAAAAACTCGACCAGCAGTCCTTGAACACGTGCATGATCAGCAGCGATTTGGATCCTCGGCAATTGGCCCAGGTATTGACGCAGGCACAGCACTGGTTGCATCACGACCATCCAGAAAAAGACATATTGATCAAGCGCATCAGCCGAGTGGCGCAATGGCAACGCAATCCGATATTGCAAAACTTTGGTGCTGATTTAGTGGTTTTGCTGTCCCATGGAAAAAACAACGAGGTCCAGCAATTAGAGGAAATGACGCGTGATAAGTCGGTAATCTGGCGAGATGCCTGGCGCAGTGACGTATTAGTGCATCTCTTTGCTGCGGGTAACGCGGTCCAAGCGGTGTGTGGCGGCACGGTGACGTTAGCGCAACTGCTCAAGTTGTGCCTTGCCGCCCCACCTCTCTTGGCGACTGCTAAAGATGTCCAGCATTTATCCCAGCGGATTTTGCCCGCCGCCACGGCAGGCAAAATCCATTTCGAGGCGGTCGTCGGATGGATGCAGCGCATCTGTATCACGCAACCGCCCGATATGCGCAGGCGCTCGCTCATGTTCGGTTTAGCCGACGTGGTGCCGCTCGACACCTTGAGCGACTGGATGCAAGACCAAAATATTCCGACCAAAACCTGGCAGGCAGCCTTGGACGAAAACACAGCTGTGCGGGCGGCCCTGCAAGAGGGGTGGCTGCGACCAGAGCAATTACACAAGCTACTGCGCCGTCCGACGAAAAATATCCGATCTACCGACGACTTATACAACTTGTTGCAGCAACCATTGATCGCGGTCAAAGAAGGGAGTTTGCCGCTGGAGACCCTTGCAGCATGGTGCCAAAATAACAAGCTTGGCCCCCGGACCGCGGCACTGGAGCGGATTACCGTCGATGGCCATAGCGGCGCGATGCGCAAGGCCTTGCTGCAAGCGCTGGTAGAGGAGCAAGCCCAACGTCCGCCGCGCATAAATGTAGACCAGCGCCAACTCGACTATTTGGCGAGAAGTCGGCACGCGCAGACACAACTGGAACACATGCGCCAGCGCATGGCGCCGCCGGTCATGCCCCCTTCGCCTCACAGCACACAGTACATGCCGTCACCGGTGATCCAGGCGCTCCAGGACATGCATGACGAAGTGCGGCAAACCCTACTGGCCGCGACGCCCGCTACACGACCCGCGCTAACCGCATATCAGGCATGTATCCTCGAACTGCAACAGGGGGTTATGGCGGGACGGCTGGAGGCGGGAGCATTGGAGCCTATCTTGAATCAAGCCGCGCAACAATTGAACCAGGCGATTCTGGCTGCGCAACCGCCAGCATCATCGGCCTTGCGAGGTCTGGCGCAAACCAGGAGAGATCTCACGCAGGACCCGGGCTCGCCGTTGTCCAAACGCCCGCGTGTTGCAAGCACAAGCTCCTAGGGCCTGTATTCGGTCACGACCATGGCGACGAGAATCAAGGCCGCACCAAGCAGATTAATGGCGCTCAGGCGATCACCGCCCAACGCGATCCAGTTCGGCGAGGACTCCACCTGAGTCTCGGTTTGCACGAAATAGCCGACCGCAGTGCCGCTGAGGCCGACCACGGTGGTGAGTGCTGTGCTGGCCCCGGCCCATAAGGCATAAGCCTTACCGATTACGATCTGTTTGGTGGAAAGCGTCGTCAGCCACACGGCACTCGCGCAACTCATGATGGTGAACGCAGTCGGCACGAGGTGGGTAAAGCCGGCGGAGATTTTGAGGCCAATGGTGTCGAGTACTTCTGCGGTGACGCTGACGCCGAGAAGTATCCATGCGATTCGGATCGCGGGCATACATATGCTCACCAAGAGTGGGTGAAAAATCGATGACTGAAACTGACTATAGGTAAATTTGGCCTCATAATTAGTCGCAGCAGAAATTACGGACCATCCTACTCCAGCTTGACCATACCGATGTCTCATCTGCTGGCCCTTAACCTTTGCATGGTGTGCATGCCATTCCATTTACCGATGCACCGCATCACATCGGCCTTATTTCCTCGTGAAGGTTTTGCATGACCCGCTTGAGCGCCCCCGTGATCTGCCTGCTCGGCCCCACCGCCTCCGGCAAGACCGCGGCGGCGCTGGCCCTGGCCGAGCAGGTGCCGCTGGAAATCATCAGCATCGATTCGGCTCTGGTCTATCGCCAGATGGATATCGGCACGGCCAAACCCAGTGCCGCGGAACAGGCGGCCGTGCCGCATCACCTGATCGATATCATCGACCCCGCGCAAGCGTATTCGGCCGCGCAGTTTCATGACGACGCCCGGCGCTTGATCGGCGAAATCGTCGCGCGTGGCCGCACCCCCCTGCTGGTCGGCGGCACCATGCTGTATTACAAGGCTTTGTGCGGCGGCTTGAACGCCATGCCGTCGGCCGATGCCGCGGTGCGCGCCCAACTCGACGCGGACGCCGCACGCGACGGCTGGCCGGCACTTCATGCCAGATTGGCCGAGGTCGACCCGGACAGCGCCGCGCGCCTCGCACCCAACGACTCGCAACGAATTCAACGCGCGCTGGAAGTATGGCTGCTGACCGGCCAAACCATGTCGGCCTTGCATGCCGCCCCGCGTGAGGCGGCCGAGCAGCCCTGGCAATATCTGCCGCTGTCCTTGGAGCCGTCCGCGCGCGCCGTGTTGCATCAGCGTATCGAACAACGCTTCGACACCATGCTGGCTAACGGCCTGATCGAGGAAGTGGCGCGACTGCGCGAGCGGGGCGACTTGCACCCCAATCTGCCGTCGATACGCTGCGTCGGTTACCGCCAGGTCTGGGATTATCTGGACGGCGTCACCGACCTCGCCACCGCTCGCGACAAAGGTATCTTTGCCACGCGCCAACTGTGCAAACGCCAGCTAACCTGGCTGCGCTCGATCCCCGAACGGCACAGCATCGACTGCAACCGGGCCGATGCAACAGCGGCTGCGGTCGCCTGGATGAAAGCCGCATTGCACACCTAGCCCCTATCGGTCGCAGCAAAATTTCACAAAAAGTGCGCGATCCGGCGCAACCATGCCGAGACTCGGGCCAGCAACGGCGGCGGCCCGCCGTTGCGCGCCTGCGCCACGTCAGCGGCACTGACCCGCACGGCGGGGTTGCCGAAGCGTTGCAGCGTGTAATTCGACACGGCGGCAATCTCCTCGTCGGACAGCGGATTCACCAGACTATCGGCGCCGAACCCCGGCATAAACACCGCGTGGCCGTCGACCGTGCGATCCACGCCATGCAAAATCACAGCCACCAGGTTGCTTGGGTTGGCATGACCCAGCGCCGTGTTATGCGCCAGCGACGGATAATACTGGTCCGGCGTGCCCAAACCTTTGGCCTGGTGGCAACTGGCACAATTGGCGCTGAACAGTTCGGCCGGGTTAAGCGGGATATTGCTGTCCGAGACCGGCGAGGTCCCGCGCAACAAAACTTCATCGTTAGCGGCCGCGCCAAAGGTATAGGGTGCCTGGGTCTCGTGCGCTAGATGAATCGCCGGCACGGTTTTGAGGTAGGTCGCGATGGCGTTCAGGTCGTCGTCGGTCAGGTATTGCAGGCTATCCTGGACTGCTTCGGCCATCGGCCCGGCCGCTTGCGCACGGCCGGCGAGTTGTCCGCTGCGCAAATACTGGACCATCTCGGCTTGGCTCCAGCCGCCCAGACCGCTAACCGGGTCTGAGGTCAAATTCGGCGCATACCACGCGCCCAGTTGCCCCCCGGCCAAGGGATTGCCACCTTGCTCCGCCATGAACGCGTTACGCGGCGTATGGCAAGCCGAACAATGTTCCAGCGCGCCGACCAGATATGCACCCCGGTTCCATGCAACGCTTTGCGCCGGTTCCGGCTTGAAGCGCGAGTGATCGAGAAACAGCAGATTCCATCCGGCCATGGTGAAACGCAAATTGAACGGGAACGGCAAGGCGGTTTTGGGTGCGGCACCGTCGACGGCCGGCACACCCTGCATAAAGTAGGCATACAGCGCCTGCACATCGTCATCCGACAATTTTGCATAGGACGTGTAAGGCATCGCCGGATACAGATGCGCGCCATCGGCGCGGACGCCGTCACGCAATGCACGTTCAAACTGCGCTTCGGTATAACTGCCGATGCCGCCGTTTTTTGAGGGGGTGATATTGCTCGAATAAATCGTCCCCAACGGCGAGTCGATGCCATACCCTCCGGCAAAAGGCTTGCCGGTTTTCGGCACGGTATGGCAGGCCGCGCAATCCGCCGCAGTAGCCAAATACGCGCCGCGTTTGATCTGTTCGGCACTCGCCGGGGTCTGCGCTGGTGTTTGCGCCGGTGTTTGCGCTTGAGCCAAACCCGGCACCGTCGCCAGCGCCACACTCAGGATCGCGCCGGGCAACCAGCCCAGCAGGCGCGCAGGTGTCGCGATGAAATTTAGATTGATCACGTCAAAGTCCTCGGCATATCGTCTTGACCTCGGTCGCGGCAGCGGCGCCTTGGGGCAGTGCATCAAGGTGGACAACCAAACGGCCCAGGCAAGAGGCCGATACGGTGGCCGCCACATCAAGCGGATTTGCCCAAAGCACGCTTCAGCGTGTCGGCAATGTGCAGCGATAAGGCAGCAATCGTCAGGGTGCAATTCACACTGCTGGCCGACGCCATGACACCGCTGGTGGCGAGGAACAGGTTGTCGTGATCGTGAGCCCGGCACTCGTGGTCAACCACCGAGTCGCGCGGATCGCGCCCCATGATCACCGAGCCCATCAAGTGGTTATTCGGCGCGAAATGATCGTCGAAACTGATTTCGGTACCGCCGAACAAAGCGGCGATCTGGGCATAGGATTCATGCGTGTGGACCGCGCTGCGTTTGGTGTAGTCGCCGATCTGGTAAGTGATTTCCGGCCGCGGCAAGCCAAGCGCATCTTTTTGGTCGGACAAACGCATGCGGTTTTCCGGGTCGGGCAAGATATCGTGGAAGCTGTTGATATTCACCGTATGGGCGCTGCGATAACGAATTTCCTGCTCCAGCCGGGGACCGGTCAAGCCCATTGCCAAAGCCTTGAGGGTAGCGTGGCGGGTCTGCACCTGGTTATTCAGATGCAGCTTTTTTGCCGCCCAATCGCGCCGGAATTCGCCGTCGCGATGATCGACGATAGAGGTCATTTCCATCGGGCCGCGGCCGGGCCATAGTGTTTCGTTGGCGAGAAAGGTGACGCCCGTGCCCGGATGATCCATCAAATTACGGCCGACTTGATCGGAGCTGTTGGCCAGGCCGTTTTTCCATTTATCGGTAGACGACATCAGCAAAATCTTGACCGACTCCAGCGCGTTCGCCGCCAGCACAAAATACCGGCCGGTGACACGTTGCGAATTGCCGTCGGCATCGAAGTACTGCGCGGCCACAATCTTGTCGTGCGCATCGACTTCGAGCCGATACACCACGGCATCGGCAATCAGTTGCGTCCCGGCGCGCTCCGCCTTGGCGACATGGACAATACCGCTATACATCGCCGCGATCGGGCAAATCGGCATGCAGTTATTGTTGCCGCAGCAGGTGGGCCGCGCATCGTAAGGCCGGCTGTTGCGCGCCACCGGCTCCGACACCAGCTTGTAGCCATTGACGTTGAGCACATCGCTGAAGCGCTGGTCGATATACGACAGCGGTAAATGATCCATCGGGTAAGGTTGCTTGCGCGGCGAGCCGAGATCGGTGCCGTCGTTCGGGCCGGACACGCCCAACTCAACTTCGGCCCGGTAGTAATACGGCTCCAGGTCGTCATAGCTGATCGCCCAGTCGCGCCCCACGCCGTACACGCTTTGCATGTGAAAATCATTGGGCAGATAACGCCAGGCGGAAGCGGCCCAATGCCACGTGGTGCCGCCCACCACACGCAGATATTGCGACGAGTACGAACTGGCATCGGGGCCTTTCAGCACCAGATAATTGTTGTCGGGACCATACTCGGGATGCGGGGCATGTTTGCTGGCCGGATAGGGCCGCTGGTTGTCGTCTTTATTCGGCAGGTTGCGATAATTTTCCACAATCCGCCAGCGCTCCAGGCGCGGCCCGGCTTCCAGCATCAGCACCGAGGCACCGGCCTGCGCCAACTCGCTGGCAACCAGGGCGCCGGCAACTCCCGAGCCGATCACCACGATATCCGCGGATCTATTTTCACTCATGGCTATCGCTCTCAAGCAGGAATGGAATGGGCGGTCACTTGAGGCGGCTTGGCGGTCCAATAAAATGGCGCGGCCCGGCAATAAGACGGCGGCATCACCACGTCCTCGACCGCAACAAACATCAATGCGCCTTGATAGGCGATCACTTGGGCATTGGCCCCCTCGCCCACCACGCCGGTGTACCAGGCGCTGACGATGCGATGCAGGACTTTGCCCAGATCCGAATTCTGCCGGTCCAGCGTGGCAGCCAGCACCTCAGGACCCGTCTCCGGCGACAAGGCGACAAACTTCAGCAGCGCGATAAACTGCGTGCCGAAGTTGGTATCCTGGGCCGACAGGGCGTTGAGATAACGGCGCGCCAGGATAGGATCCAAGGGGCTGCGCCCGGTCAGGGTTTGCGACAAAGTCAGAAATTGGGTGTCGGCCGGAACCGCAGTGGGCGCCCCGCCGCCCGTCACCGGCACACTCGCGGCGACCGGTCCGGTGGCCGCCACCGCATTCCCGGATGCGGCAATCGCCGCGATCCAGCCGCCCGCTCCGAGCAGCGTGCCGGCCGCCACCCCGGTTTGCAGCAGGAAACGCCGCTTGTCCAAACTGGGACTGCCATCGCCGCCGGCAGGCACGCGAGGTTCGGATGACTGCGTCATAACTGCTCTCCACTGAGCACAATTTTAGTTTCACCCGCCACCGCATTTTGAGCGCGCCTGATAGTGGCTTGGCTCAAGGTCAAGCCGCGCGCTACGGTGGATTGCGAAAAAATAGGGGGTCGAAGCAATCAGCAAGCGCAATTAAGACCTCAAGCGGGCGGCTTAGTTCTATTTGGTCTGATAAATCGCTGTGACAAGCTTCCGTGCGGAGAATCCTGGGTGAAGACAGGCCGGGCTCGCGCTCAGCCGTCGCGGTCCCGCTCAATCAGGCAGGTCACTGACGAGAATTCATGAAGGAGGCGAAAAAGGTTCGGTAAAATGCTGGTTTTACCCGATGCCGACCCCCACCCGATGAATTCACAGATCTTCACGCCCTACCAGCGGCAATTTTTCATCTGGTCACTGTTGGCAATTGCGCTGTGCATCGCGCTGTGGCTGCTTAGTCCAGTGCTGATGCCCTTTTTATTGGGCGCGATTCTCGCTTATATCCTGCAGCCGGGCGTGGCCTGGCTGACCCGCAAACGTGTGCCGCGCAGCATCGCGGCCCTGCTGATGATGTTGTTTCTGACGCTCTTGATTACCTTGCTGATGATCCTGGTGCTGCTGGTAGTGCAGCAGGAAGGTCCGCAGATCAAGGTGCAGGTGCCGCTGTTGCTGGTGAAGCTGCACGACTTCCTGCAACCGCGCCTGGACGCGCTCGGTATCGGCGTCAACCTGGATTTCAACGGCATCAAGGAACTCGTCACCAATCAGTTTTCGGTCAGCTCGGCCACCATCGCCGCCACCCTGTGGGCGTCGGTACGCACCAGCGGCAATGTGATGATCACGGTCATCGGCAACGTGGTGCTGACACCGCTGGTGTTGTATTACCTGCTGCACGACTGGAACGCCATGCTGGGGCGGGTCAAGAGCGCGATTCCACGCCGCTGGCTGGACAAAACCTGTGAGCTGGCGAGCGAAATCGATCAAATGCTGTCGCAATATCTGCGCGGACAACTACTGGTGATGGCCGTGCTGGCCGTGTATTACGCCGCGGGCCTAAGCCTGGCACGGTTTGAAATCGCCCTGCCGATCGGTATTTTCACCGGTTTGGCGGTATTTATTCCGTATATCGGCTTTGCCACCGGTCTGGTGCTCGCTTTGATCGCCGCCATGCTGCAATTCGGCAGTTTCTACGGTTTTGGCGCCGTGGCCGTGGTCTACGGGGTGGGCCAGGTGCTGGAAAGCTTTTTCCTCACGCCGCGCCTGGTGGGCGAGCGCATCGGCATGCATCCGCTGGCGGTGATTTTCGCTTTACTCGCGTTTGGCCAGATATTTGGCTTTTTCGGCGTGTTGCTCGCACTGCCTGTCAGTGCGATCATCCTGACCGGGTTACGCGAACTACGCCGCACCTATTTGTCGAGCGCGCTCTACAAAGATTGAATTTAAGGATTGCGACGCTCCATGCCTTCGTCACCCGCCCAACCACGGCGACAATTACTGCTGGATCTGGGCACTCCCCCGCCCAGTACCTTCGAGACCTTTCTCGACGGCGACAATCACGAACTGCTGACGCGTCTGCGCCGGTTGCGGCTGGAGCTCGCCGGCGGCCCGCTGGCCGATCGCACCTTTTATATCTGGGGCGAGCCCGGCAGCGGCCGCAGCCATTTGTTGCATGCGCTGTGTCATGAGGCGCCGGCCGGCCAGGCCGCATTTCTCGGGCCGCAAAGCCCATTGGCGGCTTTTTCGTTCGAGCCGGCGGTAGCGTTGTATTGCGTCGACGATTGCCACGCTCTGACGCCGACCCAGCAAATTGCCTTGTTTAATCTGTTTAACGAGGTGCGGGCGCATCCGGCCAGCGCCCTGATCGCCACCGGCAACGCTCCGCCCCTGGGCCTTGAGGTGCGAGAGGACCTGCGCACCCGGATGGGTTGGGGTCTGGTGTTTCATTTGCGCGCCTTGAGCGACGCGGACAAGCTCGCGGCGCTCAAGCAGGCCGCCCGCGCCCGCGGCCTGACGCTGGCCGACGACGTGCCACCCTATCTATTGACCCATTTCCAGCGCGATATGGCCAGCCTGATGGGTTTGCTCGATGCGCTCGACCGCTATTCCCTGGAGCAGCAGCGGGCCGTAACCTTGCCATTGCTGCGGGCGATGCTGGCGCAAAACGCCGCGCCGGTGCCGGCAACCGGACCCTCGAGCGCGCCGCCGGTCGCGCTTGAAGCATCCGATCCAACCCCTGCCGCTGCCCATCCGACAGAAAATGGGGTCACCGCCGGAAGCAGCGCCGACAGCCGCGACCTCTTCAAGTAAAATGACAGTTATGACAAATCTTGCCCTGTTTGACCTCGACCATACCCTGATTCCCACCGATAGCGACCACGAATGGGGTCGCTTTATGATGCAACACGGCATCGTCGAGAAAGAAAGCTTTGCCCGCGACCACGAACGCTTTTATGGCGATTACAAGGCCGGCTGCCTCGACATCCATGCCTACCTGAAGGTAGCGCTGGCGCCGCTGGCGCGGCATCCGCGCGCCGCACTCGACGCCTTGCACCTGCGCTTTATGCAAGACGTGATTTTGCCCGCCATGTTGCCCGTCGCCCGCGACCTGGTGCGTCAGCATAAAGAAAACGGCGACCTGTGCTGTATGATCACGGCGACCAACAGCTTTGTGACGCGGCCCATTGCGCAAGCGTTCGGCATGGACCACATGATAGGTTGCGAACCGGCGACGGTAGATAACGACCCCGCCGGTAATTTCACGGGCGCGGTGGCGGGTATTCCGAGCTTTCGTGAAGGCAAGATCGTGCGAACCGAAGCCTGGTTGGCATCGCTGGGTAAAAGCTGGTCCGATTTCGATCGCAGCTTTTTCTATAGCGATTCGTTAAACGATATTCCCTTACTCGAAAAAGTCAGTGACCCCGTCGCCACCAACCCCGACGACACGCTGCGCGCTCACGCGCAGTCCAGAGGCTGGCGCATTCTCGAATTATTCAGGCCCACGTGATTAAAAAATTTATCCGCAAGCTGCTCGGCCACCCCGAACCGGCAACCGACATCCCCAGCCCCGCGGCTGAGAAGGCGACGGCAAAACCTGCCGCCGCAGCCCCCGCCCCGCGCGCTGCTAAAAAACCGGCCAGCCGCGGCCGGCGTGGCAAACAAGCCGACTCGAGCACGCCGGTGGTGGTCCACGCCGAAGAACACGGCATCGACCCGGCGCTGATTTCGCGCAATGCGGTGCGCGTGACCGATACCTTGCAGCAAGCAGGCTATCGCGCCTTTATCGTCGGCGGAGCGGTGCGCGACCTGTTACTCAACGTCGCCCCCAAAGATTTCGACGTGGCCACCGACGCCACCCCGGAAGAAGTGCAGCGGCTGTTTCGGCGCGCCCGGCTGATCGGACGGCGCTTCCAGATCGTCCACGTACAGTTCGGCCAGGACCTGATCGAGGTCTCAACCTTCCGCGCGCTGGTCGAATCGCCGCGCGAGGCCGCGCCCTCGGACACCGCCAACGAGACGCGCCGCCAGCGCCGCGACGAGCTCGATCGCAAAACGCATGCGGTCGACTCGGTCGGCCGGGTGTTACGCGACAATGTCTGGGGCGAACAGCATGAGGACGCTACCCGCCGCGATTTCACCATCAACGCGATGTATTACGATCCGGCCACCCAAACCGTGCACGATTACCACAACGGCATGGCCGATATCCGTGCGCGCTTGCTGCGCATGATCGGCGACCCGGCCACGCGGTATCGCGAAGACCCGGTGCGGATGCTGCGCGTGGTGCGTTTTGCCGCCAAACTCGATTTCGACATCGAAGCGTCGACCCGTGCGCCCATCAACGAACTCGCCGACCTGATCAACAACGTCCCCGCCGCACGCCTGTTCGACGAAATGCTTAAACTGTTGTTGTCCGGTCACGCTCTGGCCTGCCTGCAACGGCTGCGCTCCGAAGGCCTGCATCATGGCCTGCTGCCGCTGCTGGATGTGGCACTGGAACAACCGCATGGCGAAAAATTCATCTCGCTGGCACTCACCAGTACCGACGAGCGGGTACGCGCCGGCAAACCGGTTTCGCCGGGCTTCCTGTTTGCTTCATTGCTGTGGCAGCAGGTCCAGGAACATTGGCAGAAAAACGTCGCAGGCGGGGAAGTCCCGATTCCCGCCTTGCACCGTGCCATGGATGATGTACTGGACACGCAGACCGGAAAGCTGGCGATACAAAAACGTTTTGTCGCCGACATGAAAGAAATCTGGAGCATGCAGCCGCGACTGGAAAAACGCTCGGGAAGGTCGGCGCTCAAGCTCTTGGAACACCAAAGATTTAGAGCAGGGTATGATTTCATGGTGTTGCGCTGCGAATCGGGTGAACTCGATCCGGCAGTGAGCGAATGGTGGACCGAGTTTATCGAGGCCGATCCCGACGCGCGCGAAGTATTGCTGACGCAAAGCACCCGCGAAGGCGCACCGCGCCGCCGCCGGCGCCGTGGCGGCAATCCCGCGCGAGGCCGAAGCGCGGGGGAAGGATCCGGTCCAGGACCGACTGACGAGAAGTAGGACGCAAGCAATGACGCAAGCCTATCTGGGGCTAGGCGCGAATCTAGGTGATGCGCGCCAGACCCTGAAAGACGCCGTGGTTTGCCTGGCACAACAGCACACCATCACCGTGCTGGCCAAGTCGAGCCTGTATCGCACGGCGCCCGTCGATGCCGGCGGCGAGGATTACTTCAATTGTGTGGTCGCCATCGAGACCGCGCTGGCGGCGCTGTCCTTGCTCACCCTATGCCACTCCATTGAAAATCACTTCGGGCGCGAGCGCTCATACCGCAATGCACCGCGCACGCTGGACCTCGATATTTTGTTGTTCGGCGCCGAGAAGGTCGACGTCGAACACCTGGTGATCCCCCATCCACGCCTCGTCGAACGCGCCTTTACCCTGGTGCCGCTGATCGAACTGGACCCCGACATCGTGATTCCGGGCTATGGCCGGGCCGACAGCTACGTGGCCGGGGTTGCCGCGCAACGCATTGAAAAATTCACCGCCTGCCAATGCCCCATGGCCGCCGGGCGCAAGGCCGCCGAGGCGGCCCAGGCAGCTTGCACGCCCAAATCTGTAACCGGCTGACACGCCATGTCGTACAGCTCGATGTCGCAAAGTTCGATTACAGCGCCCGCCAGACTGACGGTTCAGGGTCCCGATCTGAATCCTCCGGCGCGCTATATCGTGATCGAAGGGCCGATCGGCGTCGGCAAAACCTCGTTGGCCAGCCAGTTCGCCAGCCGCTGGGCCATGCAAGCCGTGTTTGAGCGCCCGCAGGACAATCCTTTCCTGCCGATGTTTTATGAGGTGGGTGCCCGTTATGCCTTGCCTACACAACTCAGTTTTCTCTTGCAACGCGCGGCGCTCAGCCGCGAAATTGCCGCCACCAACGGCGTAGCGTCGCCCCTGATTGCCGATTTCCTGCCGCACAAAGACGATCTGTTTGCGCGCCTGACCCTGCCTGACGACGAATTTCATCTCTATCGCGCCCTGGCCACCCAGCTTGCCCTGACCCACCGGCTGCCTGATTTGGTCATCTACCTGCAGGCCGACCCGGAAATGCTGTGGCATCGCATCCAACGGCGGGCCATAGCGGCCGAGCAATCGATCACCGAACATTATCTTGAGGCAGTCTGCCGCGCCTACGACACCTTCTTCTATCACTACGACGAAGCGCCCGTCCTGACCATCAACACGCGTAATTTCGACCCGCTCGCCTCCGATGCCGATATGGACCTCCTGCTGGAGCGGATCGGCTCAATGCGCGGGCGCAAAACGACTTTCGTCAAAGGCACGCCGTAATCCGGCGGCTAGCGGCCCAATCCAGCTCGATCCAGCCCAACCCCGGCGGATTCGCGACAAGGGGCTGCGGCGAAATCAGATGCGGCAGCGCGCCTTTACTTTCGCTGCACGGCAAATCGATTCATAATCGCGAGCTACGCCGAAACTCGCACCGAAACGGTGCCGCCTTCGCTTATTTTGATCGAGAAAAAACATGGCTTATTTGCAGGACAAGCAGCGTAACGCGGTAACAGTACCGCGCCTCCAGGCAATGCGTGACGCCGGCGAAAAAATCGCCATGCTGACCTGTTACGACGCCAGTTTTGCCGCTCTGCTCGATCTCGCGGGCCTGGACACCGTGCTGATCGGCGATTCGCTGGGCAACGTGCTGCAGGGCCATGCCACGACGCTGCCGGTCACCCTGGCCGATATCGCTTATCACACTGCCTGCGTGGCGCGCGGCAACACCACTGCGCTGGTGGTCGCCGACTTGCCGTTCGGCACGTATGGCACGCCGCAAGAGGCTTTTAACAACTCCGCCACGCTGTTGCGTGCCGGCGCGCAAATGGTCAAGCTCGAAGGCGGCGCCTGGCTGGCCGAGACCGTGCGCTTTTTGGTGGAACGCGCGGTGCCGGTATGCGCGCATATCGGACTGACACCGCAGTCGGTGCATGCTTTCGGCGGCTTCAAGGTGCAGGGCAAGACCGATGCAGGTGCGGCTCAACTGCTGCACGACGCCCGCACCCTGGAAGCCGCCGGCGCGCAATTATTCGTGATCGAAGGCGTGCCGTCCGCAGTCGGCACCGCCGTGACGGAACAGCTCAAAGTACCGGTGATCGGGATCGGTGCCGGCCCCAAATGCTCGGGTCAGGTATTGGTATTGCACGACATGCTCGGCATTTTCCCCGGCAAGCGGCCACGTTTCGTGAAAAACTTCATGGAAGGCCAGCCCAGCATCCAGGCCGCGGTTGAAGCTTTTGTCCGGGCAGTCAAAGACGGCAGTTTTCCCGGGCCCGAACACGAGTTTTAGTCTGAGCGCAAAGCGACCGGCAGCGTAATCCATTGCGCCGGCAGCGGGCCACGCAAGGCATTGCACACCATCAATGCCTCGGCCCGCTCAAGGTCGTCCAGCGTCAAACGGCGCTGCGCGGCCGACCACTGCGGATCGTCCAGCAACACTTGGCGCATCACGCCCGGCAAGACGCCGCAGTCCAGCGGAGGAGTCCACCAGCGCCCCGCCAGTTTGACAAAAAGATTGCTGCGCCCGCCTTCCGTCAATTCGCCCCGCGTATTGACAAACAATGCGTCGAACGCTCCAATCTGTTCGGCACCTTGCCATCCGGCATCGTAGTGAGCGCGCCGTGTGGTTTTCAAACTCAGCAGCACGTCGTTCGCGTCGGTGGCGGCCAGCCCCAGATCCCGGGCCAACACCAGCTTGACCGGACCGTCCGCCAGCGCTTGCAATAACGCGGACGACAAACCGATCTGCCCGGCATGGTTCAATGCCAAACGCACCCTGAATTGACGCCGGCCCAGCGCATCCGCCTGGGCGAATAGCGAATCCAGATAGTCCTGCAGGGCACGGCGCACCTGCTTGATATCGCAGGCAAAACCGAGGCGCCCGGCACTCAGGCTCAAACGCGCCAGGTGCTGTTCCAGATAACGCACGCCCGATCCGGGCTCGGCGTACATCGTTTCGAACAGGCTTAGACCCGAATCCAGCCCGGTCAGAAACCGCGCCTTTAAATAACATTCGTCGTATTCGTCGGCGGCCACGCTATCGAGCACGATGCCGGCCCCGACGCCCATCCGGCCGGTGCGTCGGCCTATGGGCATGGGCTCAAGCGAATTGCCCGGACTGCTGTCAGGGCGCAGGGCGTCCCCTGCCGCGTCAGCCCAAGGCCTTGCTGTCGGCGCCCAGGGTATTCCACCGCGCGACGGGGCGACGGGGGAATCGGTGCGCGGAGCATCGAGTACCAGCGTGCGAATCGCCACCGACAGGCAGAATGGGCCGCCGGCCGCAGCGTGCCCAGGCGCCGCCGCCTCCAGCCAGCCGATTGCGCCGGTATATAAACCGCGCGGGGTACTTTCAAGCTGGCGGATCAATTGCATCGCGCTATGCTTAGGCGCGCCGGTAATCGAGCCGCATGGAAACAGCGCGCGCAATACGTCGGCGAAGCCGACGGCGGGCTTGAGCTGAGCCTCGACGCTGGAGGTCATTTGCCAGACCGTGGGATGGCCCTCGACCGAAAACAAGGCCGGCACTCGCACCGAACCGATCTGTGCAATCCGGCCCAGATCGTTGCGCAGCAAATCGACAATCATCAGATTTTCGGCACGATTCTTCGGGTCGCGAGCCAGCGCCAGACCGGCCTCGCGATCCGCCTGCGCGTCACGCAAACGCGGTGCCGTGCCCTTCATCGGACGCGCTGAAAGATGACCCGGACGGCCCGGCAAGTCATGATGATCGAGAAACAATTCGGGGGAACACGACAACACCCAGCGCCCGTCCGGCAGTGCAATCAAGGCGCCGAAGCTGACGGGCTGGCGCGCGCGCAAACGCCGGTACAAGGCGATCGGCGAGCCGTAGACGTCAAAATCAAGACGGAAGGTGTAATTGATTTGGTATGCATCGCCGGCCTGCAGCGCCGCATGAACGCCGGCGATGGCGCTTTCGAACTCGGCGCGCGTGACGCTGGCGCCAAGGTCCATCACACCGGCATTGCCGGGAGGTGCGACGGTAAGCGACGCGGCAGCGGTTGGATCGGGTTCCGGCGGCACCTGACCGACTTCCCGTGCCGCCAGCCAAATCTCAACCTGCTCGGCCGAGAGCTGTTGCAACTGGCGGAACATCAGGTAGCGCAAGGCCGGAGGGTGATCCGGCAGCGGCGTCAAGTCTGCGGCCAAGGACGCCAATCCCGCCAGCGCCGTGCCCCACTCATAGTCGGCCAGCACCACGGCATGCAGCCCGTTCTGCAAATCGGCTTCAACCGCGGCACACACCTGATCCAGTTGTGCCACATCAAGGCATATGTACTCGCCCACCAAGTCTGTATACAAGCGGCTTGGTGTAGCCGGCCTACCCTTGACTCCGACCGGGGCGCCGCTATCGTCCAACAAAGCAAACGCCGCGCAGCAAGTCCCTTTTGGGGGCGCCGCGCAGCAAGTCCCCTCGCCCTCCGATCCCGCAAGGGACTTCGGCATGTCAGTCAAAGAAGCTCTTGACCCGGTCGAACCAGCCCTTGCTTTGCGGACTGTGACGCGAACCGCCTTCCGTCAACGAGGCGTCGAACTGCTTCAACAGGTCACGTTGCGTATCGGTCAGTTTGACCGGCGTCTCGACCATCACATGCACATAAAGGTCGCCCTGAATTGCCGAGCGCACACCCTTGATGCCCTTGCCGCGCAAGCGGAAGGTTTTACCCGACTGGGTGCCTTCCGGGACTTCGAAACTGCCTTTGCCGGCCAGCGTCGGCACTTCGATTTCGCCGCCCAAGGCCGCGATGGCGAAACTGATCGGCATCTGGCAATGTAAATCGTCGCCGTCGCGCTCGAATACCGTATGCGCCTTGATGTGAATCTCGACATACAAGTCGCCCGGCGGGCCGCCGTTCAGGCCAGGTTCGCCATTGCCGCTGGAACGGATGCGCATGCCGTCGTCGATCCCGGCCGGTACTTTGACTTCCAGGGTCTTGGTCTTTTTGATCTTGCCCGCGCCATGACATGCGGTGCAGGGTTCAGGGATGTAGGTGCCCGACCCGTGGCATTTGGGGCAGGTTTGCTGAATGCTGAAAAAACCTTGGGACATCCGCACCGCGCCCTGGCCCGCACAGGTCGGGCAGGTCGCGGCTTTGGTGCCGGGCTTGGCACCCGAGCCTGAGCATACTTCGCAACCTTCCCAGCTCGGCACGCGAATCTGGGTTTCGTAACCGTGCGCCGCCTGCTCCAGCGTGATTTCCATGCTGTAACGCAAGTCGGCACCGCGATACACCTGCGCCCCGCCACGGCCGCCGCCTGCGCGCCCGCCTGCCTGTCCGCCGCCCGCCATACCCGCGCCGAAAATATCGCCAAAGATGTCGCCGAAGGCTTCGGCAAAGCCGCCGAAGCCCTGACCGCCCGCGCCGCTCATATTCGGGTCGACGCCCGCATGGCCATATTGGTCGTAAGCCGCGCGCTTTTGCTGGTCGGACAGCATTTCATAAGCCTCTTTGGCCTCTTTGAAATGCTCTTCCGCATCCTTGCTGTCCGGATTGCGGTCCGGGTGGAATTTCATCGCGAGCTTGCGGTACGACTTCTTGATTTCTTCATCGCTCGCGTTGCGCGCAACACCCAGAACGTCGTAATAATCCCGTTTCGCCATATTGGTTCAGCGCCGCCAACCCGCTCGGGCCGGCAGCTCCTTGTTATCCGATCATGGGTCTAAGACCCGTACGGCGCACTATCAAAGTCAACAGATGCTGCGCCGGCTAAAAATAAATGTGCCCGGCGGGCCATCTGCACGAGGTAGACGGATACGCCAGGCTTTTACTCACCGCTTTTACTCACTTGGCATCCTGCGATGACCAAGCTTGTCCCGTCGGATGAAAACCGGCATGGGCCGCTTTTCATCCGCATAGGACTTAGTCCTTCTTCACTTCGGTGAACTCGGCGTCGACCACGTCTTCCGCGTGACCGGCACTCTTTTCACCGTTACCGGCCGACGCTCCGCCCGCACCGGCAGCGGCTTCCGCACCTTGCTTGGCTTGCATGTCGGCGTACATCTTTTCACCGAGTTTTTGCGCTGCCGTGCTCAATGCTTCAGCCTTGACGTCGATCGCAGCCTTGTCGGTGCCTGCCAACGATTCTTGCAGGTCCTTGATGGCAGCTTCGATCGCGGTTTTTTCCGCAGCTTCGAGTTTGTCGCCGTACTCGGTCAGCGCCTTTTGCGTGCTGTGGACCAGCGATTCGCCATGGTTGCGCGATTCGACCAGTTCACGCAGTTTGTTGTCTTCTTCCGCGTTCAGTTCGGCGTCTTTCACCATTTGATCGATCTCGGCCTCGGACAAACCCGAGTTGGCCTTGATGGTGATCTTGTTTTCCTTGCCGGTCGCCTTGTCTTTGGCACCTACGTGCAAAATCCCGTTGGCGTCGATATCGAAGGTCACTTCGATTTGCGGCACACCGCGCGGCGACGGCGGGATCCCTTCCAGGTTAAATTCGCCCAGCATCTTGTTACCGGCCGCCATTTCGCGTTCGCCCTGGAACACCTTGATGGTCACCGCGCCCTGATTGTCATCCGCAGTCGAATACACTTGCGCATGCTTGGTCGGGATGGTGGTGTTCTTCTTGATCATCTTGGTCATCACGCCACCCAGCGTTTCGATGCCCAACGACAACGGCGTCACGTCCAGCAGCAGCACGTCCTTGCGGTCACCCGACAGAACCTGGCCTTGAATCGCGGCGCCCACGGCCACAGCTTCGTCCGGATTCACGTCGCGACGCGGTTCCTGACCGAAGAATTCTTTAACCTTTTCCTGCACCATCGGCATGCGCGACATACCGCCGACCAGAATCACGTCGTCGATCTCGCCCACTTTCACGCCTGCATCGCGAATTGCAATGCGGCACGGTTCCATGGTGCGCTCGACCAGTTCTTCAACCAGGGCTTCGAGCTTGGCACGGGTGATCTTCAGGTTCAAATGCTTCGGACCGCTGGCATCCGCCGTCACGTACGGCAAGTTGATTTCAGTGGTTTGCGTGCTCGACAGTTCGATCTTGGCTTTTTCAGCCGCTTCTTTCAGGCGTTGCAGGGCCAGCACATCTTTCGACAGATCGACGCCTTGGTCTTTCTTGAACTCGGCAATGATGTACTCGATGATGCGCTGGTCGAAATCTTCGCCGCCCAGGAAGGTATCGCCATTGGTGGCCAGCACTTCGAATTGCTTTTCGCCGTCGACATCGGCGATTTCAATAATCGATACGTCGAAGGTGCCGCCGCCCAGATCGTACACGGCGATCTTGCGATCACCCTTTTCGGTCTTGTCGAGGCCAAACGCGAGCGCCGCGGCGGTCGGTTCGTTGATAATCCGTTTGACTTCCAGGCCTGCGATACGGCCGGCGTCCTTGGTTGCCTGACGTTGCGCGTCGTTGAAATAAGCCGGGACCGTGATCACGGCTTCGGTCACCGCTTCGCCCAGGTAATCCTCGGCGGTCTTTTTCATCTTGCGCAGGATTTCCGCGGAAATTTGCGGCGGCGCCAATTTTTGCTCGCGCACGCTGATCCATGCGTCGCCGTTGTCGGCGCGGCTGATGGTGTAGGGCATCAGCGCGATGTCTTTCTGCACTTCTTTTTCTTCGAAGCGGCGGCCGATCAGGCGCTTCACGGCATACAGCGTGTTGCGCGGATTGGTCACGGCTTGGCGTTTGGCCGGAGCGCCGACCAGAATTTCGCCGTCTTCCATGTAAGCGATGATGGACGGAGTCGTACGAGCGCCTTCCGCATTTTCGATTACACGAACTTGATTACCTTCCATGATCGCGACACACGAATTGGTCGTGCCGAGGTCAATCCCGATGATTCTACCCATTTTAAATCTCCTGACTTTTTGATCGTCGCCGAGTCGCCACTTGGTTATGGCATCGGCGCCGGAGTGTGCTTAACCATGACTGAACCGCTAACCTGCGCTGCTTTGAATCCGCCGTGGAACTCTGCATCAGCGCCCGGCGTACAGCGGTTCAATTGCAATCGATAAAACCATGCCTCTAACATGGGTGCTGCTTTTCGCTTTTCAAGGCCTTAATGCGTTAATTAAATCGTTTTTTATGCCGCTTTCGCGCATTAGGCCCGGTATCGACTTATTTGGCTTGCGACACCGTCACCAAGGCCGGCCGCAGCACCCGGTCGGCGATCAAAAAGCCTTTCTGCAACACGGCTACCACCGTATTCGCTTCCTGCTCGGCCGGGACCATCGAAATCGCCTGATGGCGATGCGGGTCGAATTTCTCGCCCACCGGGTTGATTGCGACTACCCGGCCTTTTTCCAGGGCTGCCGTGAGTTGACGCAAGGTCAGCGCCACCCCTTCCTTGACCTTGGCCATATCGCCTGAGGCATCGGCCAAGGCCGCTTCCAGGCTGTCGATCACAGGCAGCAGGTGTTCGGCAAAACTTTCGATGGCGAATTTATGCGCTTTCGACACGTCTTCCTGGGCCCGGCGGCGCATATTCTCGGTTTCGGCCTTGGCTCGCAAAAAATCTTCCTGAGCCGCCACCACGCGGGCTTCCGCGTCGGCAAGCGCGGCCTGGAGCCCAGCGAAGGTATCGACGTTGGCAGCGTCCGCGCCGGCGGTATCCGCGCTGGAGTCCAGATCCTGGGCCGGGTTCGGGTTAGCTTGCGTTTCTTCCATGATGTCTGGGTTCCTGAAGATCAAAAAACAACCGGTCCGCCGCTCTCGGCGAGTCCGATATGATTAAAAAATAGGGAATTAAAAAGAGGGATCTGTTTATCCCCCCATACCGATTTGCGGCGACGCAACAACCTGCCGTCACACGAAAGGTTCTGCAATATTTGTAGTTATGGTGGCAGTGCCGCGGATTTCAAGGCTCGCACCTTACACCAGCGCTATTTTTTTAGCTTTTTTCACCTTTCGGCAATGCCTCGTTACATTAATTTAGGGCCACCGTGCAGATTCATATTGAGGGTAAATACTTAACCGCCTACACTTAATATCAATGGCGATGCGCTCTGCACTCCGCCCACAACCCGCTTACCCGTCAAGGATGTACCGTGAAATTGACCTTTGCCGTTGCCTTGGTCGGATTGGTACTGATCGCGGGCACCACCACGATCTGTATGTCCGGCGCCGTCACCGAACGCACCACGGAATATGGATTTGCGCGCGCCATCGTCAGCCACTGGCTAGGTTCGAGTTCGGCAACCTGCCGCTAACCTCAAGCCCGGCTGCGACTTCCTAGTCGCGCAATTTACCGATAATGCGGCGATCGCGTTTGGTCGGCCGCCCATGTAAAGCGGCGGCGGGCTCGCGAAACAATTTGCGCCGGGCCAGTTCTTCCTCCCTGATGCGCCGGCTGTCATCGGTTTCGCGGTACAAAGACTGGGCCACGCTGGCCGGTCCACGCACTTCGCACAGGCCCAGCACCTCGATTTCCCACACCAGCCGCTCCACTTCGATTCGCACCAGGTCGCCGACCCGCACTTCGCGGGACGGTTTAAGCGTATCGCCGTTGAGGTGGACGCGGCCCAGATTCACCGCATCGGTAGCCAGCGTGCGGGTTTTGAAAAACCGCGCCGCCCATAACCATTTATCGATACGCAGGCGGGCGGTGCTATCGCTGGCAATCGCATAATGCATGGCGGTTTACCGGTCCATAGAGAATAAAGAGGTAATTCAGGTCCCGCGGGCAACTCAGGCCGCCGCGACGACAGCGGGCGCGGCCAATACCGGCCAACCCTGCAAATTCGCCGCGACCAGCTCGCCCAGCCCTTTGATCCAGGCCGGTGCGGCATTGAGGCAGGGAATTGCATGATATTCCTGACCGCCCGCCGCCAGAAACGCATCCCGCCCTTCCATCCCGATTTCCTCGATGGTTTCCAGGCAATCGGCGGTAAACCCCGGGCAAAATACGTCCACCCGGCGAATTCCGGCCGCGCCCAATTCCGCCAAAGTCGGCGCGGTATAGGGCTGAAGCCACTGAGCCGGGCCAAAACGCGATTGGAAAGTCACCCGGCATTCAAGCGGAGTCAGCCCCAGCGCCTGCGTCAACAAGGCACCGGTCTGCTGGCACTGGTCGTGATAGGGGTCGCCGAGATCCAGGGAGCGCTTGGGAATGCCGTGAAAACTCAACAGGATGCGCTCGCCCGCGGCGAAATCCGGAGTCCCGTGAGCGGCCCAATAACCGCGCACCTGTTCGGCCAGCGCCTGGATATAACCGGCATCGTCGTGATATTGCTTGATCAGCCGCAATTCGGGCTGATTGCGCATGCGTTTCAAGCTATCGAAGGTAGCATCGAAGACGGTGGCGGTGGTCGAGGCGGAATACTGGGGGTACATCGGCACCACCAAAATCTTGTCGACCCCGGCATGCTTGAATTGGTCCAACATCGAGGCGAGGCCCGGAGTGCCATAACGCATCGCGTAATCGACCACCACTTGATACCCGTTCGACAGCAGCAATTGCCGCAGTTGCGTGGTTTGCGCCTGGGTATAGACACGTAGCGGCGAACCTTCAGGGGTCCAGACCGCGGCATATTTTTTGGCCGAGGCCCGCGATCGGAACGGCAAGATAAACAAACGCAGGATAACCTGCCAGACCACAGCCGGAATTTCGACCACACGCGGGTCGGACAGGAATTGGGCGAGGTAGCGGCGCACGGCGGCGGGGGTCGGCGCATCGGGCGTACCGAGATTCACCAATAACACACCGACACGGGGCGCAGCGGAAACCTGCGGGGGTAATTCACGAGCAAAACGCATGGCGGCCTGGAACAGGAAGACTTGATGTTGTGAACTTAATGTTGTGAAAGCGCGTGCGACAGCAGCCGGGCGGTAATATCGACGATCGGAATCACGCGGTTATAGGCCATCCGGGTTGGGCCGATCACCCCCAAAGTACCGACAATCTGGCCGTCCACCTTATACGGGGCGGTCACTACGCTCATTTCTTCGATCGGCACCAGGGTCGATTCGCCGCCGATAAAGATCTGCACCCCTTGCGCATGACTGGACACGTCAAGCAATTGCAACAGGCTGGTTTTCTGGTCGAACACATCGAATAATTTACGCAGCCGCCCCATATTGGACGACAGGTCGGCAACTTCAAGCAAATTGCGTTCGCCCGAAATCAGCACCGTTTCACCGGTATCGGTGTCGTCCGTGCTGGCCACCACCGCGGCATGCATCAATTGCGTCATATCGCCGCGCAAGGCATTGATTTCGGCCAGCAGGCGCTTGCGCACATCATCGAAGGACAGCCCGGCGTAATGGGCATTGATATAGTTTGAGGCTTCGATCAGTTGCGACGAGCTGTATTCGCGCTGGGTTGCCATGATGCGGTTTTGCACGTCGCCTTCCGGCGTGACGATAATCAACAAGATGCGGCTTTCCGACAAACGCATGAATTCGATTTGCTTGAACACATGGCTGCGGCGCGGCGTCAGGACCACGCCGGCGAATTGCGACAGACTCGACAACACGCTGGCGGCAGCGGCCACCAGCTTTTGCGGTTCGCCCGGCTGCAATTGACGGGCCACGTTACGTTCGACCTGCTCCGCATCGAGCACCGGCTGTACCGTCAACATGGTGTCGACAAACAAACGGTAGCCGCGCGGCGTCGGAATCCGCCCCGCCGAGGTATGCGGGCTCGCCACCAAGCCCATCTCTTCGAGATCGGACATGACGTTGCGGATCGTCGCCGGGCTCAGTTCGAGACCGGAATATTTCGACAAAGTCCGCGAGCCGACAGGTTGACCTTCCGCGATATAGCGTTCGATCAGAGTCTTCAGCAGGGTCTGGGCACGAGGATCTAACATGCTAAGCCGGAGTAGTCGAAGTGATTCATAGCCTTGACAAACCAGGGTTGGCGCCGACTGTATGGGGCGCAATCAGGGAGCGCAGGCACTAGGGACCTATTCTACCGAGAAATCCGCGCCAAGCTGGTGTGGATTCGCGCAAGCATAGTCCGGCAACGGGTTAAGCCCGAATTTACCGCGTTTTGTACCTAAAATGCCAAAACCGGCCAAACGGCGGATGCACCGCCCGATCCCGGTGCATCAAACGTGCTAGCGATGATGCACGCCGGCGTCGCGTCCAGCCTCGCAGACTAAGTCTATCGGCCAATTTTTTTAAAAATCGCCGGAACCGGCCCGGATTAGGCGACGTGCGGATTCTTTAATCGGGCCAGCTATGGTGTAATGCGGAGCATGGAAACAGGCACTCACTTCAAAACGGTAGCGCTAATCGGCCGTTACAACACGCCGGGCGTGCGCGACCCGCTGCTCACGCTCGCCGCGTGTATCGCCAAGCGCGGCTTCGACGTGGTATTCGAGGCGGAAACCGCCTTGGGCATCGGCTCGACCGACTATCCGGCACTCACCCCGGTGGAAATCGGCGAACGCGCCGATGTTGCGGTGGTCCTGGGCGGCGACGGCACCATGCTCGGCATCGGCCGGCAGTTAGCGCCCTACAACACCCCGTTGATCGGGATCAACCACGGGCGGCTGGGCTTTATTACCGATATCCCGATCAGCGAAATGCAACATCTGGTACCGGCGATGCTGGCCGGCAGCTTCGAACGCGAAGAGCGTACCCTGCTCGAAGCGCGCATTGTCCGCGGCGGCCAACCCATTTATGCCGCGCTGGCCTTGAACGATGTAGTAGTCAACCGCAGCGGTTTTTCCGGCATGGTCGAACTGCGAGTCCGGGTCGACGGCCGCTTTATGTACAACCAGCGCTCGGACGGACTGATTGTCGCCACCCCCACCGGCTCAACCGCGTACGCACTGTCATCGCAGGGGCCTATACTGCATCCGCAAATGAAGGGATTTGTGTTGGTGCCGATCGCGCCGCATTCGCTGTCGAATCGGCCTATCGTGCTGCCTGAAGACTCCCATTGCAGCATCCAGGTGGTCAGCGGGCGCGATGTGAACGTCAATTTCGACATGCAGTCGTTCACCTCCGTCGAGCTGGGCGACACCATCGAGGTCCAGCGCTCGCGTTATACCGTGCCGTTCCTGCACCCGGTCGGCTATAGTTATTTCGCCACGCTGCGCAACAAGATGCATTGGAACGAACACCCGTCCCATGAGGACGACGCCCTCTGAATCGCACCGTCCAGGCGGCACGATCTCGGGGACCCGGCTGTGGCGTCGATACGCGACCCGTCATCCGCGCCGTGACCGCGCGGTTACGTCGTGGTTACCCGTCAACCCATTTCGGCCGCGAGCCTATTTCCGCAGAAGATGCTACGACACCTCTCGATTCGCGACTTCGTTATCGTCGCCGCACTGGATATCGAATTTGACGCCGGGTTCTCGGTGTTCTCGGGCGAAACAGGTGCCGGCAAGTCGATCCTCGTCGATGCGTTGGCGCTGACTTTAGGCGCACGCGCCGACGCCGGCGGCGTGGTGCGTACCGGTCAGCAACGCGCCGACATCACCGCCGAATTCGCCACCTCCGCCCAAACCGAACACTGGCTGGCCGAGCAAGCACTTGATGGCGGCGCAGCCGATCACGGCAGCGTGCTGCTGCGCCGCGCGATCGATGCCGGCGGCCGCTCGCGGGCGTTTATCAACGGCATGCCGGCGACCCTGACCCAATTGCGCGAGATCGGCGAAATGCTGGTCGATATTCACGGCCAGCACGCCCATCAGTTGCTGATGCGTGCCGATGCCCAACGCGATTTGTTCGACACCCATTCCGGCTTGAGTGCCACCTCAGCCGCTGTCGCACTTGCCTGGCGCGTCTGGCGCGAGGCGAGCGCCGCCACCCAGGCAGCGCACAGCCGCGAGCGCGAACTGCAACTTGAGCGTGAACGCCTGGCCTGGCAGTTATCCGAACTCGACAAACTCGCCCCGCAAGCCGGGGAATGGGAAGAGATCAATGCCGAGCACCGCCGCTTGTCGCATGCGGCGAGTTTGATCGACGGCGTGCAGGCTTCGCTGGATGTCTTGACCGAAACCGATGGCGCGGTGATCGAGCAAGTCTCGGCCGTGATCACCCGCCTGCGATCCTTGGCCGACATCGACCAGGGCCTCGCCGATGTGCTGGCGGCATTGGAACCGGCGGAAATCCAGTTACAGGAAGCCGCGTATTCGCTGTCGCATTACGTGCAAAAACTCGATCTCGACCCGGCCCGTCTGAGTGCCGTCGAAGCCCGCCTGGACGCTCTGCATTCAACCGCACGCAAATTCCGCCTGCAAGCCGAGTCTTTACCCGCCGAACTTGAGGCGCGGCATCAACAACTCGCAGCCCTCGATGCTGCGACCGACCTGGCGGCGCTGCAAGCCGCCGAGCAACGTGCCCAGGCCGAATACCTGAAACTGGCGCAGCAATTGTCGATCGCCCGTCACGGCGCTGCCCGCGCCTTGGGCTGCGCGGTCACAATCGGCATGCAGGAATTGGCCATGGCAGGCGGCAGCTTTGAAGTGGCCTTGGTGCCGCTGGAAGCGGGCGGCGCGCATGGTCTGGAGCAAGTCGAATTTCGGGTTGCCGGACATGCAGGGGTACCTCTGCGCCCGCTCGCCAAAACTGCTTCGGGCGGTGAACTTGCCCGCATCAGCCTGGCCTTGTCGGTGATCGCCAGCACCGCCAGTCCGACTCCGACACTGATTTTCGACGAAGTGGACAGCGGTATCGGCGGCGGTGTGGCTGAAGTCGTCGGGCGTTTGCTGCAACAACTGGGCCATAACCGCCAGGTGTTATGCGTAACCCATTTGCCGCAAGTCGCGGCCCGCGGCGATCAACACTACCGGGTCGCCAAGGCCACCCAGGATGACGGACAGACCGTGTCCAGCGTCACCCCGCTGGATAAACCGAACCGTGTCGAGGAAGTGGCGCGGATGCTGGGTGGGTTGGCGATTACGGCAACCACACGCAAACATGCGAAGGAAATGTTGAACGCTTGATGTTGTGACGGGCAGCGTTATCGAATCATAGAAAAAGATCAACGCGGACATGGAAACGCCGCGCGAGCCGCTTGGCGATTTCTTTACTGATTGACCGCTTGCCATTGAGTATGTCGGAGATACGACTTTGCGGGGCACAGTCACTCAAACTATCTTGCTTGAGGCCGTGCTGCTCCATCAGGAAACGCAGGACTTCGCGCGGTGGTGCATCAGGAATGACGAAATGCTCATCTTCGTAGGCTTTCGCCTGATCCGCGAGATAGTCCAGCACATCCATCAGAGGATGATTTTCATTGTCGCCCACTTCATCAAGTAGAGCCTCAATTGTGGCGCGAGCCTGAGCATAATCCTCCTGGGTACGAACGGAGGTCACGCCCATGAGTTGCTTGAACGGAATCCATGCCTGGAGAATGGCTTTCGGGTCCGCTACTATTTTGACTGCGTATCCCATCATTTCCTTCGTTTCCAATCACCGCGATCATATTCTGAGTGG
>Ga0302316_10000062_pt1 | contig 92075 bp, 80 predicted proteins | sample III_Palsa_N3_2_FD_200456 | JGI IMG/M metagenome (GOLD analysis project Ga0302316, IMG submission 200456) | Peat permafrost microbial communities from Stordalen Mire near Abisko, Sweden - III_Palsa_N3_2 | ecosystem: Environmental > Terrestrial > Soil > Palsa > Peat permafrost | place: Sweden...
TGTGCGGCCCTCGATCTTGCCGTCGCATCGGATCGGCCGTTTTACCTGCAAGCCCAGTGGGGAGAATCAAACGGCGGTGTCGCCGTAGCCCCGCTCGCCGAAATGCAGCGTGCGCTCGGCGCCTACGCCAATCGCGAAGCCCATCCCGCGCCCGCCGACGCCGCGCGCGGCCGGGAGCCGATGATCGCCGCCGATGCCTGGACCAACCCGGCGTACGTGCGTTTCTCCTTGAAAACCTTGCTCGCGGTACTGCTGTGTTACGGATTTTATAATGCGGCCAATTGGCCTGGCATTCATACCATCATGCTGACTTGCGTGATTGTTTCCTTGCCTAGTCTGGGGGCTTCGGTGCAACGCGCGGTATTGCGTGTCGCCGGCGCCTTGAGCGGCAGCGCCCTGGCACTGGCCGCCGTAATCTACGTGTTCCCTCACCTCGACGATGTAGCGCAACTGCTGGTGGCGGTCTTGCCGGTATTGGCATTCGGCGCCTGGGTGGCAGCCGGATCGGAGCGCATCAGCTACGCCGGGACGCAGTTGGTATTTACCTTCTCCATTGAGCTGCTCGACCAATTTAGCCCGGCCACCAATTTAACCGACATCCGCGACCGCACTATAGGTGTGTTGTTGGGTGTGGCGATCTGCCTGTTTATCCAGATGTCCTTTTGGCGAGAAGGCGAAAGCGATACGTTGCGGCACAAACTGGCCGGCTTGCTGCACGCCGTGAGTCGCTTGCTTCGGCCCTATCGCCGCACCGGTGCCGCAGGTGAAACATCAACGCTGGAATTGGAGCAGCAGCAACTACAGGCCTGGACCCAATTGGCGGACTGCGAAACGCTGCTGGCGCGGGTAGCGTTGGAACCCGATTGGCAACCCAGCGCCCAGGAAAATTTGACACAGCAAGCCCAAACGGTTCTGGCGCAAAGCCGCCAAATCATGCTGGCCGGCAATCGTTTGCAAAGCCAACTGCTGACACAGTTGAACCAGCTCCCGCTCGCCGTGCGCGAAGCGACTTTTGCCCTGCAAGAGCAAGCCGCCACCGCCCTGGAGCACTATGCCGACGCCTTGGCCGGTGCTGCCTGCGTGCCGCCCACGGCGATCTCGACCCAACTTCTGCGGCAGCGCTTCGCGGAGATGCCCGAAGAGGCCCCGGCACGACAGGTACTGCCCAGCCACTCCGTGGTGGAACTCGTCGACACCATGCTGCGCCAATTGCCCACCCTGCCGGCCTGGGGCATCTCCCATACCGCGCCGACCACACGCCTTGAGTCTGACCATGGTGCTTAAGAACTCGCTGATGTATCTGATCACCCGCCGTCGCCTATGGCTGGACGTTTTGCTGGTTGGCAGCCTGTCAGGCTGCGCTTTGATTCATCATGACAGTCCGCAGTGGAGTCAAATTTCGCCGACACAGATCCATCTCGCCGAAACCATTCATTTGGCGAGGGAAGACTGGCCGTCTGCGCAATGGTGGAGCGTTTATCGCGACCCGCAGCTCGATGCTTTAATCGGGCTGGCGCTTAAACAATCCCCAACCATGGCCGTCGCCGGCAGCCGGGTGGCTCAAGCACGCTCGCAAGTCGAGGTGGTGAAAGCCGGTACCAGCCTGCAAATGGCGCTTAACGCGTCGGTCGATCGCGAGCATGTATCGGCCAGCGGCTTCCTCGGCGCCTATGCCTCCAATGCGCCCCAGATCGGTGCCGACGGGCCGTGGTACACGCAAGGCACAATCGGGCTCGGCGGCAGCTATCAATTCGATTTGTGGGGCAAACAGCGAGACCAGGTCGCCGCCGCCATCGGCAGGGAAAACGCGCAGTTGGCGGAAGCCGCGACGGTCGAACTCGAAATTTCCAGCGATGTCGCGCAATTGTATTTCGGTATTCAAACCGCGTCGCAGACGGCAAATTTACTGCAACAAGCCGTAGCGATCGATAGCGAAACAGTTGCAGCCCACACCGAACGCGCGGCGCGCGGACTGGAACCGGACACCGCGACACAACAAGCGCGTGCCCGACTGTTGAAGACGCAGATCGATTTGACCGAAACCCAAAGCCGGATCAAACAATTGCGCGAGGCATTACGCGCCCTGGCCGGCGCGCATGCCGACGATCTGCCGGAGATCGCTCTGACTCCGCTGCCGGCATCCAATGCCAGTTTACCGGCCACCTTGTCCTACGAATTATTGGCCCGGCGCCCGGATCTGCAAGCCATGCGCTGGTATGTGCAAGCCTCGCTGTCGCAAATCGATGCGGCCAAGGCCGCTTTCTACCCAAGCTTCGATTTCCAGGTGTTTTTTGGCCTGGACGCGCTACATATGGCCGATTTGTGGCGTCACGCCAGCCAGCAACTGAATCTGATACCCGGACTCTACCTGCCGATCTTCGACGGCGGTAGCCTTAACGCCAATCTCAGAAGCGCAAGAACCGCCTCGAATACCTTGATCGCTCAGTACAACCAAGCGGTACTTGACGCGGTGCGCGACGTCGCGGTATCCGGCACGCTGCTGCAGGGACTCGAAGAGGAAGATAGATTGCAGACCGAGAAAATCCACGCTGTGGTTTTTCTTCAAGATAGTGCGGAAGCCCACTATCGGCAGGGTTTGATCAGCAAAATCGCGGCACAGGAGGCTCGCCTGCCGGTGCTTGGCGAAAAAACCTTGGCGCTGCAGATTCGGGGCCAGGAACTGAGCCAGGAAATTGCTTTGGTCAAAGCACTGGGCGGAGGATATCGCGCCAACTGACCGCCTGGTTTTAATCAGTTGCCGGAGACTATTTTTCAGCGCTGCGAGCATTGCACCGCGCGCTTACGGCGCGATGCAATGCAAGGTGATGCGGGTAGCAGAAGAACTGGGAACCGGCTTAACGCAGCAAATTCGAGGTCGCGAGGTCGATCACTTCGTCGCCGCGGCCGTTGAGCACCGCCTTGGCCATCCACAAGCTGAAACCGCCGACCTGTTCCAAGGTGGTGGTGGGCGGCATCACCAGTTCATGGTGATTGGTCACGACATCGACCAGCACCGGACCGTCGTGGGCAAAAGCCTGACGCAGCGCCGCCTCGATGTCGCCCGGTTGTTCCACACGAATCCCCAGCACCCCCATCGCTTCAGCCATCTTGGCGAAATTCGGATTCTGCAGGTCGGTGCCGGTTTCGAGAAAACCCGAAGCCTTCATTTCCAGATCGACAAAACCCAGCACGCCGTTGTTGAAAATAACGATCTTCACCGGCAATTTCTGCTGGCTCAAGGTAATAAAATCGCCCATCAACATGGCAAAACCGCCGTCGCCGCAGAGTGACACGATCTGCCGCCCAGGGTAAGCCGCCTGTGCCCCAATCGCCTGAACCATGGCATTGGCCATTGAGCCGTGCACAAAAGAGCCAAGCAGACGCCGCCGGCCATTCATCTGCAGATACCGTGCGGCCCAGACCGTCGGGGTGCCGACGTCACAGGTAAAAACTGCGTCGTCGGCAGCCAATTCGCTGACCAGACGCGCCAGATATTGCGGGTGGATGGGGGCTTTGCCCCGCCCTTCCGTGGCCAGCTCATCCAGCCCTTTGCGCGCCGTACGATAATGTTCGACCGAGCGGTCCAGGTGGCTATGCTCGGTCTTGGATTCGAGCAAGGGCAGCAGCGCTTCCAGGGTCGGTTTGATATCGCCGACCAAACCCAGCGTAAGCGGTGTCCTGCGTCCCAGCCGCGCCGGATCCAGATCGATCTGCACCACCTTGGCATGCTCGGGATAAAACTGCCGGTAGGGGAAATCGGTGCCGAGCATCACCAGCGTGTCGCAGTCTTTCATCGCGTGATAACCCGACGAAAAACCGATCAGACCCGTCATGCCCACGTCGTAAGGATTGTCCCACTCGACATGTTCCTTGCCGCGCAAAGCATGCACCATCGGTGCCTGCAGCGTGGCGGCAAGTTGTACCACCACATCATGCGCTCCGGCACAACCCGCGCCGGCGAGCAGTGTGACTTTCCGGGAACCATTAAGCAGCGCGGCAAGGGCCGTGAGTTCGTGGTCCGCCGGTCTGATCAGCGGCGGTTCCGGCACCAGCCAACGGTTAGCCGCCGGGGCTTCGATGCTCTGCATGGCGACGTCGCCCGGGATCACCAATACCGCCACACCGCGCTTGCCCACCGCTTGCCGCAGCGCGATATCGAGGATGCGCGGCATCACACTGGCGGTGGACACCAACTCGGTATAGTGACTGCATTCGACAAACAGCTTTTCCGGATGGGTTTCCTGGAAATAGCCTACCCCGATTTCACTGCTGGGAATGTGGGCTGCAATCGCCAATACCGGCGCCCCGCTGCGATGACAATCGTAAAGCCCATTGATCAGATGCAGATTGCCGGGACCGCAACTACCGGCACACACCGCCAATTGGCCGGTAAGTTGCGCCTCGGCGCCTGCGGCGAAAGCGGCGGCTTCTTCATGGCGCATATGCACCCATTCGATCGTACCCTTGCGGCGCAAGGCATCGCTCAAGGCATTTAACGAATCGCCGGTGACACCGTAGATGCGTTTGACCCCGGCGCGCTCCAGTGTGTCGACGATAAGTTCAGCGACGGTCTGTTTGGACATGGTTGTGATCCCCGGTTTTGATCTTGATGATTGATCTTGATGAAATTCAGCTAAAAATAAACTTGGCCTACCTCGAAAGCAAGGCGATCAGGATGCCTTCCGTCGCAATGCCCAGAATCGTGCTGAGCAGGATGGTCGCCGTGGCATCCGCGGTATAGGTTTTGTTCTTCAGCGCGAACATGGCGGCGGCGGTCGCGGTCGGTACGGCTCCGGTTATCACCACCTGTTTCGCCAGATCGCCCGTCAGGCCGAACATCACGACACCCAGCAACATCAATGCAGGTTGCAGAAAATTCTTCAATCCAAGGTTGGCCAAGACGTTGGCGTTAATTCTAAAACGCTCGCCGTACAGCATCAGACCCAATGCAAACAGCGAGGTTCCACCTGCCGCCTTGGCAATCATATCGACCGAGTTAAGTACTGGTTCAGGCAATTTCACGCGGGCCAGACTCAAGATCACACCGCACACCGGCAACCAGACAATCGGATTGACCACCGCCCCCGCCAGGCTATGCCCCAACACCGCCAAAGCATCGCGCCAGCCATGGCCGGCGGCCTGTTTATCGGAAACACGGGTCAACACAATGGTCAGCGGCAACATAAAAATACTGGTGACAAGATTGCCGACCAGAACCGCGAGAAAACCTAGCGGTCCGAACATCGCGGCCAGAATCGGAGCACCGAAATAAGCCATGTCCGGATAGGCGCAGACCAGTGCCTGCATGGTCGAAGTGCGCAGGTCATGCTTGAACACAAAACGGCCCACGCCGAGCGCGATCAAGTACGTGCCCATCAAACCGAAGGTCAGGCAGAGCGCGAAATCCAGATTCCCCAGCTTATCGGGCGAAGTTTTAACCGCGCCTTCGAACAAGGCAAAAGGCAAAGCAAAACGAATCACCAATACGGCAAGCACCCCGGCATGGTCGTGTTTCAGCAGACCCAGGCGCGCCGATAGCCAGCCCAGGCCGATGACAAAGGCCACCGGCAGCAGGCCATTGAGAATAGTTTCAAGCACAGGAATTTCTCCGCGTTCTCAAGTAATTAAACCGCGATTTTTTTGCTTCGGCTATAGGGAGCGTAGTGCGGCGTCCAGACTTTGCGGCGAATCAGGCCTTCAATCTCGTCCAGTTGAATGCCCTTGGTCAAGCCTTCTCGATGGGCCTGCAGCGCCACGGCGAGCGCCACCGTGACCGAGACTTCACGCAACGAGGTGACGGGCGGCAGCAGATTTTTGCGTGGATCGTCGCGTGCCGGCGAGGCCGCGGCCAAGGCTTTGGCGGCGGCCATAAACATCTGGTCGCTGATGCGCGACGCTTTGACCGCGATGGCCCCAAGGCCGACACCGGGGAAGATGTAGGAATTATTGGTTTGGTCGACCTTGAATTTCACGCCGTCACGCAGTAGCGGCGGGAAGGGACTGCCGGTGCCGATTACCGCGCGCCCTCCACTCCAGGCTTCCAGATCCTCCGGCGTCGCCTCGGCCCGCGAAGTGGGATTGGACAACGGGAAAATCACGGGCCGCGGGTTGTGTTCCGCCATGGCCCGAACCACCGCTTCGGAAAACGCGCCGGCCTGGCCCGACACACCGATCAAGACCGTGGGTTTGGCATTGCGCACCACATCCAGCAAGGCAATCCGGTCCGGGTGATCCAGCGTCCACCCTTGCGCCGTCGATTTTTCTTGTAGAAACGGCAGTTGGAACGATGCGAGATCTTCCATGCCCCGCACCAGCAGTCCGTCGCGGTCGACCATAAAAAAGCGCTGCGCGGCCTCGCTGTCAGGCAGGCCCGCGTCGGTCATGGCACGGCGAATCAGGCTGGCAATCCCGCACCCGGCAGACCCGGCGCCCAAAATAGCAATGCGCTGCCCGGTGAGCGGCACCCCGGTGACGTTGATCGCCGCCAGCAAAGTGGCGGTCGCCACCGCGGCCGTGCCCTGAACATCGTCGTTGAAGGTGCAGAGCTGGTCGCGATAGCGGTCGAGCAAGCGAGTGGCGTTGTTCTTGGCAAAATCTTCCCACTGCAGCATCACATGCGGCCAGCGCTGCTTCACCGCATGCACAAAGACTTCGATAAAGTCGTCGTATTCCTGGCCGCGCACCCGCTCATGGCGCCACCCGACATAGAGCGGGTCGCTCAGGCAATCCGGGTTATCGGTCCCGACATCCAGGATGATGGGCAATGTGGTCGCTGGATGCAGGCCGCCGCAGCCGGTATAAAGCGCCAATTTTCCGATTGGGATACCCATCCCGCCCGCACCTTGATCGCCCAGGCCCAGGATACGTTCGCCATCGGTCACCACAATCGCCTCGACACGGTCGAAGCGCGGATGGGCCAGAATTTCCTTGATGCGTTTTTTGTGCGACAGACTGAGGAACAGCCCGCGCGGCTTGCGAAACAGCCGACTGAACTGCTGACATCCGGCGCCGACCGTCGGGGTATAGACGATGGGCAGCAATTCTTCGATATTTTGTACCAGCAAAGCGAAAAACAAAGTCTCGTTGGTGTCCTGGACATCGCGCAGGAACGCATACCGCTCAAGATCGGTCTCCAGACTGCGCAACACCTGTAAACGGCGCGACACCTGCTCTTCCAGAGCGCCGATATTGGGCGGCAACAGGCCGTGCAGGTCAAAAGTATCGCGTTCGATCTCGGTAAATGCCGTGCCTTTGTTCAGCCACGGGTCAGCCAGCAATTGATAACCTGAAAGCGCGGTTTCCACGCGCTCTGAGACCGGCTCGGTCAGCGATACCTTGGACATCGAAGCTCTCCTCAAATGGATCCATCCGCACTCAAGTTGTGAAAACTTGGCGACCTATGAGCATCATTGCCGGATAACTGCGCGAGGTATATCAATTTCGTGCGAAAACCCGATCTAGTGCTAAGCAATGCTCGCAACGGCGGCGCACTGACCAAGGCGTAGAGGTGGAAGCAAACAGCAGGGGAAGATCGACGCGCGGGTTTGCAGGCCCGGCTGGAGGGGTGGACCCACATCAGGCCTGAGCGCCAAATCGATGAGGTGGGTCCATAAGCATGCAAAGTTGAAGCAAATCAAGCTGAAAATCCAAAGTAGCGGCTGGATCGCGCGGCAAGCGGCAACCCAGCCTCGACTTTATTCGCCGCGTTCGGCAATACCCAACTGGTTGTTGACCGAAGTTACGCCGGCAACACCCGTGGCAATTTTCTCGGCCTGTGCGCTTTGATCTGCATTCTCGACCTCACCCACCAACGACACCACACCAGCTTTCGCCAATACAACCACTTCTTCCAGCGGCAGTGCCGGTTTCGCTTTGGTGAGCGCAGTGCGAACTTTCTTGGCCAACTGGTGATTGGCTACGCGCGCGGATTTCGCCGTAGGCGCAGCCGTTGCGTCACTGGTTTGCGCAAATGCGCTGGTCGAAGCGAGCAAAACGCATACTGCGCCCATGAGCAAAGCGGGTTTCATCGATTTCATCTGAACTCTCCTATTACCATGCCTTTTTAGGCGGTTGTATTTAACGACTTCCCGACATATATCGCCTCGCAGCGATATTCCCCGAGCTCAGTGCCCAGAAACTTACAATTAGCTAACTTTCCGCACGCAACCTTAAGCTAAACAATACCTCATCCGCTCGATGCTGTAACGCGCCTTAAGCTTAATAAATTCACCAATATGATGTATCGCTGGATTCGGGTTGCTTGGACATAGGGGTTTTACCGAGGTTAGATGAGGTTATCTTTGTATCGGAAGGTGTCTCGCCGCATTCATACAAACCGTTTACCATCTTTGTGGCGGCCTTGATCCTGCTTGATAGCCTGGATTTTGTACGGCCCACCTATCTGCGCCGCGCTACGCTTTGAATATTAATCAGGAGTTCCCATGAGTCGAATCCTGGAACAGATTGAACATATTGTCGTGGTGATGTTCGAAAATCGCTCGCTCGACAATATGCTGGGCTGGCTTTATCCCGCCGAAAATCCGCCGAAAATAGTTATTCCGGCAGGCAGCGCTCCGGCTTTTAATGGTGTGTTACCTGAAATGTGGAACCCATTGAGTTCAGGTCAAGATAATCCGCCAACACGGGTTGCCGTGACCGCATCGACCGCGGACTCACAAGTCCCCAATCCCGATCCGCAAGAAACCTTTGCCAATGTCACGTACCAGATATTCGGGCCGGGCGGTGCCGCCGCGGCCAATGTGCCGATGCGGGGTTTTGTCGACGACTATGCGACCACCGCGACCGACAACCCGGCCCAGATCATGGAGTGCCATGGCACCGCCCAATTGCCGGTGCTGTCGGCCTTGGCCAGGTCCTATGCGGTATCGGATGCGTGGTACGCTTCGGTCCCTAGTCAGACTTGGCCTAATCGGTCCTTTGTCCATGCCGGTACCTCAAACGGACACGTCAACAACGGCAATCCGCCCGATCCGCGGGAGTGGGATGTGCCGACCATCTTTAGCGTACTTCAGGCGATGGGCGCCAGTTGGTCCGTGTATAGCGACACCATCCTGACCCCGTCGCTGACCCGGACCATGTTCCCTTCGCTTTGGCCTCTGGATCTGGAATCCCACTTTCATGGATTTTCCGCTTTCGTCGAAGCCTGTGCCGAGCAAACCCTGCCCCAGTATTCCTTTATCGAGCCGAGTTTTTTGCTTGAGCCGAATGACCAGCATCCGCCGCATGACACGCTCGCGGGCGAGGCATTCCTGCATGCGATCTGGACCGCTCTCAGCACCTCCAAGAGTTGGGACAAGACACTGCTGGTGATCACTTTCGATGAGCATGGCGGCTGTTTCGATCACGTCATGCCGCCCAATAATGCGACCCCGCCCGATGCAGTGTCCACACCCGGTGACGAGGGTTTCGGCTTTGACCGCTTTGGCATCCGTGTGCCAGCGGTTATCGTGTCGCCCTATATCGCCGCGGGCACCGTTTTTCGGGCCGCCGGCGAGACCCCGTACGACCACACCTCGATCCTTTCCACCTTGCGCGATTGGCTGGAAATACCCGCCGCGCAGATGCTGCCGAGCCGGCGCATCGCGTCAGCACCCACGCTCGCTCAAGTGCTGACACTGACCGAACCGCGTACCGATCTGCCGCACATCGATGCACCCATGAGCCGCCGCTTCCAGCCCGCCATGACGGAAGCGCCCAACGACCTGCAGCGCAGTCTGGTTTCCGGCAGCGCGCGGCGTATGGGCCTGGACCCCAAGGCGGCTGTCGCTGCGCTGACCACGCGGCAACATGCCGTGGATTTTTTCACTCAAAACCCGGCACATCCTCACGCCTGAAAAAAGCTTCCCCCGGTACCCCAGGGTAATTTCGAAATGGCGAGTTTGGGCTGATGAGTTTGGACCGATCTAACTCGCCAGTTTCTTGAACGTTTCCAGTACCGCTTCGCCTTTAAATGGCTTGACGATCCAGCCCTTGACGCCGGCCGCCTTGCCGCGCTCTTTCATGGCCGGACTGCTTTCGGTGGTGAGCATGATGATGTTCACGGCGCTATTGGCCAACTCTCCGCGAATTTTCTCCACCATGGTCAAACCGTCCATATTGGGCATATTAACGTCGCTGATCACCAGTTTGGTACCCGGGCTGGCTTTGAGCTTGGCAAGTCCATCGCGGCCGTCGACAGCGGTATCGACGTCCAAGCCATTTTTCCGCAAAAATCCGGCCACTTCGTCACGTACCGTGCTTGAGTCGTCCACCACCAAAATCTTTGACATGCTTTTTCCTTTGATACGGATTGGATTTCAAAACAGCTCAAGTTCGCCGCTGCTTTCTTCGACGGCACTCAGATCGGCAACAAAATCGATCGGTGCATGGGCACAGACGCATACCGTCGCGGTCACTTGAGCTGCATGGTTGAGCGTCAACTTATAGGAAGCGAGGAAGCCGGGGTTCAGTTGCTGCAGATGAGAAACGCAGCGAGCGCTCAACAGATAGGGCGTCGACATGCCCAGGTCCGGAAAATAATTGAGCAACTCCTGGTTCATCGCTCCGCAACACAGATTGGCGACCTCCGAGAAAATTTCCTGGAAGGAATTGTCCGCGACATCCTTGACGAAATAATCGCGGGTGCCCGCATCGTCCTTGAATTGTAAAATCAGCAATAGACGAAACAAAATGGACGAGATGGTCAACACCACGACTCGGGCTTCCGGCGCCGCGTCGAGTGCATCTTGCGGGATCGTCACGATCTCGCACGAGTCGCCCGCTTCCCTGGGCAAGCGCGATTGGGCCGCTTTATAAAAAATACGTTCGATACTGTCTTTTGCTTGGGTGCTGATCACGTTGATGCCTAAGCCACGCCTAATGAAGCTTGGATTGAAATTGATTGGCCAGCGCTTCGACGCTGCCAAGCGATGCGGTGATCATTTTGCCGCCGGCCTGAATATCCTGAAACGTGGTGGTGGTGGTCAAGTCGTTTTTATGCAGACTGTCGCGATAGCTTTTCGACAGTTCTTCCGAGCGCGTGGCCAGCGCCCTGACCTCGCTTGCCACCACGGCAAAGCCGCGCCCGGCAGACCCCGCGCGCGCCGCCTCAATCGAGGCGTTGAGCGAGACGATCACCACGTGCCGCACGATAGAAGACAGTTCCTGATTTTTCTCATGCATGTCCTGGTTCTGCGTCATCAGCGAGATCATCTGCTCATGCCAGCGTTCGAAAGTCGCAGCCAGACTCTTCAATCGCGCGGCTTCGTCGGCAATTTTCTTGGCTTGATACGCCCATTGGTCTTTGTCATCGACCGCGGCTTTCAGCGTCACGCGGGTTTCGGCAAGTAGATCGGATTGCTGCGCCAACTCTTCGCGCAGGTCGAGATTTAATGTTTCCAGCGCCTGTCTTTCCTGCTCGGCCCGCTCGATCGATTCGCGCTGCCGAGCCGCATCATGCTCGAACGCTTCGACTTGAGTGCCTGTTTCGGCATGGTGCCGGGCGATAGTCCGGGCACTGCGCAACTTATGCAGAGTCAATGCCGCCACCGCAGTCACCGCACTACTGCTCAGTGCTGCCACGAGATACTGTTCAATCACAAGCCATCCTTCCCAATTCGGTGATTCAATGAGTTAACCGATCGACCCCAACGGATCGACCTCGAATCCAGCCGTGGATTCACTGCGCCATCGCATCAAGATGCGATGCGTCGGGGTGCGATGCGTCGGCGTCGCTCGCGGCGGGTGTGCCGACGCTATCCACCGCAAAACTGTCCGGCAGGCACACCACCGTCTGGAACTGGCGGAATTGAGCACCTTTGCGCTCATCGGTGAAATGCAGTTCTATGGTGCCCTGCTCACGCTTGAGAAAATCTTGCACTGCATCCATACCGACGCCACGCCCCGATACCGCCGTGACTTGCGTCGCGGTCGAAAATCCTGGGCGGAAAATAAGATGAGCCAGGGCTTCGTCGCCAAGCTCTTCGTCGGCAGCAATCCAGCCGCGCTCCAAGGCAATCGCGCGAATCCGGCCCAAGGCCAGACCTTGGCCATCGTCGCTTAGCGTGATCTGGAGCTGCCCCTGATCGATGCCCACTTCGATCTCGATGGTGCCGGCTGGTGCCTTGCCCTGCGCGCTCCGTACTTCAGCGCTTTCGAGCCCGTGGTCCATGGAGTTGCGCAGCAGATGCGTAAAGACGTTCTTTAATACCTCGACGGCTTGGCTGCGCAGGCGATAACCGTTGTCGGCGATACGCACCAGCGGTTCGCTCTTGCCCAGATCCTGGGCCAGCGAAGGCAATGATTTGAGGACATCGGACAGCGCCTCGCCAAGACTCTCGGTACCCAGCAGGCGCAAGGTCTGGCGCACCGCATCGCGCATCGAGATCAGGTCGCTCGGGCTGTCGGAATCGGTCGCTTCCAGCAAACGCAGGCTGTTGCGGATGTGTAATTTATCGACCATCAGGTAACGTTCGGCACTGCCACGGCTACCCGGCCCCTTGCGGCCCAGGCTGACCTCGTTGATTTTGGCGTAATGCTGGACCGCTTCTTTCACGCGGGCCAGTTCTTGCATCAAACCTTCCTGGTCCCAGGCGCGATTGGCATTGGGCTGGCGCAGTTCGTCATAACTCTGCTCCATTTCATGCACCACGTCGGTCAAGTGCTGCAGGTTGTAGGTGCGCGCATTACCCTTGATGGTATGCATGTTGCGGAACAGCTCGGCAATCGCGGCGCCATTTGCTTGCGTGTGCTTGCGGATGATGCGCTCGTTCTCGCTGATAAATTCGGTCGATCCCTCGATAAATTGATGGAATTTTTCCTGGCTGACCGCCAGAATTTCCCCAATCATTTCCAGTCTGCGCCGTTGTTCGTCCGCTTCGGCCGCCAACTCGCGCAACTCGGTGACGTCACGCACACACAGCATCAGACGCACGATGGTGTCGCTATCGTCGGTAATGGCAGACCAGCTCAAATCGAGAATCTTGACCCGGCCGTCAGGCATGCGTTTCTCGATTTCATTCACCAGCAGATGCTGATTGAATTCGAAGTTCATCGCGTCTTCACCCAAACATGCCTGGCTGGCGGCATCGACTTGCGACAAGGCGTCGGCGCCCAGATCGGTGTGCGCAAAGACAAAATCCATCAGGCCACGCCCGGCAATGTCGCGGGTCTCAAAGATGGTTTCCAGATAAGCGGAATACTCGGCATGAATCACGGGCTCATGATCTACGGCCCCATGATTCGCCGCCCCATGATTCGCCGCCCCCTCAACCACAGTCAAAATACCCTGCTGCATGTTTTGCAACATCGCCTGGATATCGGCTGTTTTTTGTTTGAGCAGCAGCGAGTTTTCTTGAATTTTCGCTATCATGCCGTTGAACGCCACCGTCGAATGCCCCAATTCATCCATCCGGCCCACCGGCACCCGGCGCGTGAAATCCTGGCTGGCGGCAATCTCGCTCATCATCGCCTGCATCCGGCTCAAGGGACGGATAATCTGGCGATAAAGCAGTGTACCGACCAAGGTCAGGAGGATGATCGCGATCCCGGTGACGCTGGCAATCGCGACGGTGGTGGTCGCGAGGGTGCCGTTCAGCACAGTAATAGCTTGGTCTTTTTCGCGGTTTTTCTCGACCCGCAGGGTATCGACGATCTGCTCGAACTCGTCGCGATACTGCGCCACATTGGCAAACAGATTGGCTTGCGCCAGCTCATTCTTGCCCGCGGCTTTCATCGCTGCCGTATCGTTGATCGCCGAGAAATAGTTCTCCAGACTATCCTTGGCCTCTGCCACCAAACCCACTTGCGCGTGGCTGGTGGCGCCCTTGGCCTGGAGGGCCAGCGCCGCCTGCAGCGCCGATTTTTTTGTTTTCAGTTCTTCCTGCGCTTGCGCCACCAAGTTGGGGTCCGGCGCATACACCAGTTCCATCGTAGCCAACTGTACGTCTTTAACCTGCGACACCAGATCGGCCGAGGCCAGCGCGCTTGGCACCACACCTTGCGTCACCTGCCTGACTTCGACCGCACTGCCGCGGGTTTGATAAACGGCATATCCGCCGATGGCCAACAGGGCGACGAACATCAAGACGATCAACAACGTAATGCGATGACGGATAGTCATGTGTGCAAGCCTTCCCTTCAAACTAGCGTATCTGACCCTAGATAAGGGCAAATCGTGTTAGTGAAAATCAGCCAAATTGCTGGTCGCTCGCATTATTGTTGATGATGTGTGACTCTTCGATGACAGCGATAAATACAATCCGCATTTGCACCTAGGTAATATTAGGTAAACATTCCCGCCAAACGACCAGAGGACGTGTTTGAGCCAGGGCCTCAATCTCGTCTTACCGCCATAGGAAAGATGTCGCCCAGTCCCTGATATTGCAAGCGGTAAGCGGTGGGAGCGCATCCTACCGCGCTGCGAAAGGTATTGCTGAAGTGCGCATGGCTAGAGAAGCCCAATTCCAGAGCGATCTCTATCACGTCTTTTCCGGTCTCAGCCAGGAGTTCTTTGGCCCTTTCTATTCTCCGGTTAACCAGATAGCGGTACGGCGGCATTCCGACAGCCTGCCGAAAAGAGCGACAAAAATAATGCGGAGTCATATCGGAATTGCGAGCCAGTTCCTCCAGACCAATGTCCGTGTCGAGGTTCTGCTCAATGAAATCCAGTGCCCGCTTCAATCTCCATCCGGCCAGGCCCCTCAATTTTTTTTCTCGCTCGTTTTGCGAGTAGCGGCTAAGAATGTGGGTTGCCACGTGGCGTCCAGCCGTGCCGATCAGAAGATCGGGAATTTTTGAACCCGCGACGCACTCTGTCAGCAACTCCAAGACCGTGTATTTGATCAAACTGTCGTCGACGACAAGCGGGCTAAGTCTGCGGAGATTGCTCTCGCCCATACCCGACTCCGAGGAGATCTCGTCCAGTATTGTTTGGCTGATGAACAGCAAGATTATGCGCATCTTGCAATCCCAGGCCCATCGTTGAAATGTATTCGATGGACTTATCGAAATCGTGCCTGCGGGTCTGATTCGGCGCTCCTTGGCATTATCGATTACGCGTTCTATGTGGGGTGAACCCGTTTCTTGAACCGCTATGCGATAGAACGGCAGCGCGTCATGCCACCAGGTGCCCGGCACGCACTCATATTGGTGAAGATGAATACCTCCCGCAGCGGCAGCGAAATTCAATCGCTGCCCGAACAATGGCGCAGAAGCAGAGATGTGGTTGGGCTCCGATGGACTAAAACCGGTGTGAAAGTCGCTCATTGTGCGCTTGCCTCCCCGAGACCAAATTGTGGGTGTGGGACTTCCGTTCCAGCGCGATCAGCCGTGAACTCAGGTCACAACTGCCCCGCTCTCGCCGAAGGCTACTCAAGGGCGCCGCTAGGTCCCGCCGCATCGTCCAAGAGCGTCGCATTATGCTCGCGACCAGGGTACGTTGTCGGTAAGCGGTTCTTTATACGACAGAGTCCCGACATAAAGCCCAAGAAATGACCCAAATGCCCTGCTGAAGCGCCATCAAGCACACACCTCAAACACAGTCCAACTTTGCGCAAGGTCGTCCCATTTCGCGAAAGCCGTCCATGAACCTTGGGAATACTATGGTTTTCATAGTCCCGCTGCCGTTAAAGCGGTCAGCCACCATAATCGGAGGTCTTTATGCTTTACGACGACATCTTCATTTTTGACAATGCGGTCCACATGTATGACCTTTCGGACGGCAACATCTGCCGTCCAGATGGCGGGGTAGACCGGCGCTACCATATGGCAACTGCTAAAGCTGTTCGTTCGAAAGGTCAAGAAACGATATATGGCAATGGCAACCCTTTCACCAGCTTCGCCCGGCGTTGGGACGAGCAAGATCTCGGTCGGCTGCTTTTCGATGATTCGTGTACCGACATGGCGATGGCTCAGGCTGTGGTTCTCTACGATGTATACAAAAAGGGGTTTGCGCCCGTTGAAGCGCAGTACCAGTTTGCGCGGGCTTATCCGGAGCGGGTGCTTTTTTGTGGCGGAGTCGATCCGCTTTATCCCAGTCTGGACCATGCGCTCCAGGAAATGGAGCGGCAGGTGCGAGAACTCGGCGCACGATCATTCAAGTTTTACAATGCCCATGTCGGGAAAGCGTGGCGATGCGATGATCCGAAACTGGCCTACCCAATGTATGAGAAGGCGCGCGAGCTTGGTATCAAGGTATTGCAATTCCACAAGGGGTTCCCGATAACTCGCGCTCGTCTTGAGGATCTCTCGCCGCTGGATATTCAACAGGCCGCGCTTGATTTTCCGGATCTTACTTTCGCGATCCACCATCTCGCCCTCCCTTACTTTGAAGAGGTAGTTTATATCGCGGCGCGTTTCCCAAACGTCGTCCTGGTGTTGTCGGGAACCATGCACCTTCCCTTGGTTGCACCGTGGCAATTCATGACCTACATGGGTCGGTTATTGAGAGACGTCGGGTCCGACAGACTTATTTGGGGTTCTGAAGCCCCGCTGACGGGGAATCCCCAGCCTATGATCGAGTGGTTCTGGAATATGCAAATAGATCCAGAACTTCAGTCGCGCTTCGGCTATCCAGCGATCACTGAGCAAGATAAACGCAATATCTTGGGCGAAAATCAAGCTCGGCTCTTCGGCGTCGATGTGGATCTTGCGAAACGGCAGGCTCGCGCACGGAGAGATTTATGAGCGCCTCAACCAGAGATCTCCAAGTGGAGCAGGTCATCGATTGCGATGTGCGTCCGATTCTTAAGGTTCATGGTGGAGGCGTTCAGATTGTCAAAATCACAGAAGACGGCTGTATTCAACTAGAGTTTGAGGGCGCGTGCCGGGGCTGTGCGTTTCAATCGGTTACATTCGCCCTGGCCATCCGGCGGCGGCTGCTCGAGGTGCCGGGCATATCCGATGTCACGATGAAGGGCGTAAAAGTCTCATCCATCGCGCTGGAGAGAATTTCCGAGTTTTACCAGGGCTATTCATTTCAAATGAAGCAGCCGCCAGCGTCTTTGAACAAGCGAATTCCAATAATCGAATTGGTAGCAGAAAAATCCTGATTTTATGAATAAATATTTATTTAGTTTTACTTATTTTATAGGGATTTTTTGCGAGTTTTAAACCATCGCTTTGCCATCTTGGCCAGGATGGGTTTCCCCCCCGTGGAGCGACTCGGGCGCAGTACATAACCACTGAATAAGGAGCAATGGCATGACAAAACTCACACTCGAGCAGGCTAATCTCATCTGCGCAGTTGCGATTGAACACGGCCGAAAGGCCAAATTTTCGCCTCTCTGTGTAGCCATACTTGACCCGGGCGCACATATCGTGGCGTTGCAGCGCGATGATGGCGCGAGCCTGCTCAGACCGGATATCGCCGTTGGAAAAGCGAGTGGGACGCTTGGGATGGGTTTTGGCGGTCGAGAACTAGCTAAACGTGCGGCCGCGGCACCGACGTTCTTTGCGGCCTTGATCGGTCTTAGTCGCGGCCGGATGGTGCCGGTACCGGGCGGCGTACTGATTCGCGACGCAGCAGGCGAAATCGTCGGCGCAGTCGGCATTAGCGGAGATCTTCCGGACGCGGACGAAGCCTGTGCAGTGGCAGGCGTTCTAGCTGCAGGGTTGAGTGCCGATACCGGCACGGCCTGAACCGCTTGCATGGGGCGTTCGACACCACGTCGTCCGTCATTCTCTAACCAACAAAGGAGCATATTATGAAGTTATTACGTTACGGTCCCAAAGGGGCGGAAAAACCGGCTTGTCTCGACCAAGCCGGCACCTTACGCAGCTTGGCTGGCGTGATTGCCGACATCACCCCGGCAGTACTGGCGCCCGACAGTCTTGCCAAGCTCGCGCAACTCGACCTCGCGAGTCTGCCGCGCGTAGAACAGCCGGGCCGTATCGGCACGCCGTATAGCGGCCTTGGAAAATTCATCTGCATCGGTCTGAATTACCGCGACCACGTGGCCGAATCGGGCCTGGCCGTGCCTGACGAGCCGGTGGTATTTGCGAAGTGGAGCAGTGCGCTGACCGGCCCTAACGATGCTGTAGTGATTCCAAAAAATTCGCTTAAGACCGATTGGGAAGTCGAACTCGGTGTAGTCATTGGCAGCAAGGCGCGTTATGTCAGCGAACAGGATGCGCTGCGCCACGTCGCCGGGTATTGCGTGGTCAACGATGTCTCCGAACGCAATTACCAGTTCGAGCGCTGCGGCAGTTGGGACAAAGGCAAGGGCTGCGATACCTTCGGCCCGGTCGGCCCGTGGCTGGTAACGCCCGATGAGGTCGGCGATCCGCAACAATTGCAGATGTGGCTTGAAGTCAATGGCCGAAAATTCCAGAACGGCAACACGCGCACCATGATCTTCGGCGTGGCCTACCTAATCCATTACCTAAGCCAATTCATGACACTCTATCCTGGGGATCTGATTTCGACCGGCACGCCCCCCGGCGTCGGCTTGGGCCAGAAGCCACCGATCTATCTCAAACCCGGCGACACTATGCGGCTCGGTATCACCGGGCTCGGCGAACAGCAACAGCAAGCCCACGCCTGGGATGCGGCGCTGCTTGACTGACAAAGCCGGCTGCAGCACCCACAGCGGCTAAGCGGTGCGCATTGCGTTGCCGAGGCAAAGAAGAGAGTACAGCCCACGGTTAAAGGATTCGTATCGCGCTCCTGTTTTTACCGTGGTCTGTCCCCGATCAAGCTGCAGCCGAGCGACTAAAGACGTGTTTGAGCTGTGGTCCAAACCGTTCTTGGAGCGGATCAGCCGAATGCGCGCCGCCGGCTTGCGCCATTGAACACGCTTTCGAAAAGCATTGACACACGGCAGCTTCCCGGTTACTGTTGGCTTCGAAGTATTCAAGAAGTCTGATTGCTGAACACCATTTTCTGCCTATTCTGCGCGGTATTCGTTGTCCTCTCCCCTCCTTGATTGTTTCAGCCGCTCCATTTGGGGCTCATATTTTATTTCAAGGATTTATCATGGATACCGGTACCGTTAAGTGGTTCAACGATAGCAAAGGCTTTGGCTTTATTACTCCCGATGCAGGCGGCGACGATTTGTTTGCCCACTTCTCGGAAGTTCGTGGCGATGGCTTCAAGACGCTCACCGAAAACCAGAAAGTGACTTACGAGACGAAGCAAGGACCGAAGGGTCTGCAAGCGTCGAATATTTCGCCTGTGTAATCGCGTGACGGGCCGGCTTGCCGGCCCAATGCTTGACTAGCATCCCCGCGGAGCCGTCGGCTCCCGCCTTGGTCGCCGTGCCCGCATGCGCGATCCATCAGCCCCTCCGACATCTTCCGCTTTATTTTCAAAACGTCTGCCCAATTCGGCTTTACTGCCGCGCGGACCAAGCACATCTCTCATATGCATAATAATAAATATCAGTATCACGGCTATTCCGTTTCTCCTTCCGCCCATCCCCTGCCTGACGGCTGGTTTGCGGCCAACCTGCTGCTTGAGCGCGACGACGCCGATAGCGCTGAAACCGCCCAGTATCAATTCGACGCGCTCGACTATTTTGTCAACGAAAAACAAGCCGTGCGGCATGCGGCAAGATGGGCCCGTAACTGGGTCGATACACGCGGCTGATACCGTGCGCCACGGGGTTGAAATTCGCGCTTGAACCTCGCGGCGGCTGGAGAATTGAAGGCTTTAACAAGCAAGTTCAAAAAATGCCCGCGCCAGGCACAGTCCGTTCACCATAATCTCCACCTGATGCCGCCCCGCGTAATGCACCCGCGTGGTGAAGTCGCGGATGCTCTGATTGCGTTCGATCAACACCTGCTGCCCGGCATCCAGGGTCAATTCCTTGAGCTTGAATACCTTGGCGGCGGTGGCGCCCGATTTTTTCACATAATGTATGGTGTAGTCGATCACCAGCCGCTGACTTTCCCGCGATGTTGAAATCAGCTTGAAGGATAAGGTCATACGTTCGCCCAAGGTGATATGGCGAGGCGTCACGGCAACTTTTTCGAGCTTGACCTCGGGCACTCCCCCGGCACCGATCAACTTTAATGCCTGCGCGTTGCCCGCCTTGATCAAGGAGCGCAACGCCCGCTTGGCAATCCAGGCGGTGTGCGTATCTTCAAGCGGCCAGCCGGCCAGCCTGTGCAAGACCCAATCAGGATGCGATTTGGTCACGTCGTTCAGATGATTGGCCACCGATTTCCGCACATAAAGACTGGTATCCGCCCGTAGATTTTCCAAAATCGGCGCCGCCAGCGCAGGGTCGGCAAGGATTTCATCAAGCCGGAACGACCAAGGCAAACGTGGGCGGCTGCCTTCACTGGCAAGACGGCGCACCGCGTCGCTTGGATCGAGCGACCAGAGCTCCATCACCGCAAGCGTACGCTTTAAATCATGGCGCAAGAACTCGCGCACGGCAAACTCCGAAGAGCCGAAGCCGGTGAAATACTTGAGTGCATCCAGCGAGACCTCGAAGTCATCCAGACCATATTGCCCCACATAGTCGGACAGGACCAGCGTGGCAAAACCATGTTTGATGCGCGGGGCAAGTTCACGCAGAATTTCGAGCGTTTGCCGGTAGGCGGCGGGAAGGGTCGCATGCAATGCCTGAGTCATGCGGCGCAGGCGCTGCATCAAGCTCAGTTCATCCAGCCCGGCAAGCGCTACTTGGAGGAAACACGCCGTATCGAATCCCGGGTAAATGGCCTTGACCTCGCGCGCCATGCCGCGAAAGCGGCGCTCGTCGAAAATTTCCTTGAGCGCGGTGTTCTCATTGACTGTCATCGTTATCTTTTTTAACGGTTAAGCAGACGGATGCCGAAGGCAGAAGTTACGGTGCGTGCCGCTCAGGCATGCACGCTGTTCAACACGACGATCAATTGCGTGATCTGCCGATTCCTGATGCCGAAGTAATAACTCAGGATCAACGGATCAGGAAGATGGGTTTTGTCGAAATCGCCATCGACTCGGGCGTGCACCACGATGTCCCCGTACTGGTCATAGGCACGTTCGACACGCAATGTAACCTTGGCGCCGAAAATTTCCTTGTCGGCCCAGGCACGGATGGCGTCGTGTCCGATAAATTCGCGCCGGGCGTCATTCACCAGAGCATCCGGGGCAAAGGTCGCCATCAACGCCTCGGCGTCGTGGTTATTGTGGGCCGCGATATGCTCGACGATGACGGGTGGCAGGGCGTGCGCGATGTTGTATCGCATAGCTGTTCCTCGCATGAAAGGGAAGAACCCAGTCTAGCCTCGCCCCCTGTCAATTCCTGTCAGGAGTGATCCTGCTGTACTGCTCCAAATCCAGATGCGCATGGAAGTCGCGCAACAAATCGGCGCGGCGTGCCGGATAGCGATCGCCCTCGGTCGCCGAAAGAATGCGGTCGGTGCGGAAAGTGCGGAACGCTTGGCGCCGCTCGCACCAGGCACCCAGCACCCGGGCGCTGTCCATAAAACCGAGTTGCAGCGGCCAGACCACCCGGCGCGTGTGTTGTCCGTCCGCGTCCACGTAATCAATCTCAAGTCGCTTATGCGCGCGTATCGCCGCACGCAACGCCGTCAGCGATACGGTGTTTTCCGGAAATCCCGGTGCGGCCGGCCCGGGCATGGACAGCGGAACCAGCAGCATGGCCTGCGCCTCCGGCGACAGAACGGACACAATCTTGGCCAATGCATCGGCGGCGGCCTGGGTCAGTACCTCATCGCCGCGCTGATCCACATAACGCAGACCCAGCACCACGGCCTCGATCTCCTCCTGATTAAACATCAGCGGCGGCAGGAACAGTCCGGACTTAAGCACATAACCGAGGCCGGCCTCGCCCTCAATCGGCGCACCTTGCGCCGCCAGTTCGGCTATATCACGGTAAATCGTGCGCTCCGATACCGTCAGCATCGTGGCGAGCTGTGCCGCGGTAACTGGATGGCGCCGGCCGCGCAAGGCTTGGAGCAGCAGCAAAAGACGGGCGGAACGTGACACGCGGAACTCCGGGTTAATGGCGAATGGGCAGTCAAATCATGGAAGCGGCAGCCAGGTGCGATGCTTGCACCTGTCACATGATCACGCCCGGCACCGCGCTTGCGGCGCCGCGCAAACGCGCCAGGTCCCGGCTGGGCGGTGCGCCGAACATGCGGCTGTACTCGCGGCTGAACTGGGAAGGACTCTCGTAACCCACCGCAAACCCCACCGCCGCAACGTCCCCGGTTTGCGCCAGCAGTCGCGAGCGAGCCTCCTGCAGGCGAATCTGCTTCTGGTATTGCAGCGGACTCATGGCTGTGACCGCGCGGAAATGCCGATGGAAAGAGGACACGCTCATCGCCGCCAGCCGGGCCAGATCCTCGATCCGCAGGGTCTCGGCGTAATGGTTGCGGATCCAGTGCAGGGTGTGACTGATTTGCGTGAGCCGGCTGTCGGCCAAACCGATCTGACGCACCATTGCGCCTTGCTCACCGGCAAGTAGCCGCCATAATATCTCGCGTTCGATCAGGGGACGCAGCACCGCCGCGTCCTCCGGATGCTCCAGCAGCCGCAGCAAACGCACCATGGCGTCGAGTAATTCGACGGTGGCATGACTCACCGCCATGCCCGAGGGCTCAACCGCCGTACGCTCGGCGGCGGCGGTTTCCAACAACAAGGTAGCGATGACCGCCGGCTTCAAGGCCAGGCCGATCGCCAGAAAAGGTTTATCGGCGCTGGCTTCGACGACATTACTGGCAATCGGCAAATCGACAGTGACAACCAGATACTGACCGCGGCCGTACTCGAATACCTTGTCGCCCAATCTAGTGCGTTTGCTTCCTTGCACCACCACGGCGAAACCCGGCTCGGAAATCAGATGGGCCAATTTTGTCGGAAAACTTGACGCCGTCAGCCGCACACCGGCAAGGGCCGAGGCGGTCCCGCCGGGTTGGGCGTGGCGGGTAATCAGCGTGCGCAGTTCGGCAAGAGGTTCCATCGCTCTATTAAAACCGACGCCTGGCCGAAGCGCAACGGCGATCTACACAAATCCCCCGCGCTTGGCAGGATCGTGCAAGAGCCTGCGAGCATCGGTCTACTCATAAAATCTCCCGCGTGTTTTCATGGAAGCTCAGTCATAAAGGAGTTCAACGATGCAAAAGATATGGTTTATCACCGGTGCCAGCCGCGGGCTCGGCGTCGAAATTGCCAAGGCTGCCCTGCGCGCCGGAGACCGCGTCGTCGCCACCGGACGCAGACGCGAGGCCGTGATTGAGGCCCTTGGAACCGACAGCGAGCAACTGCTGAATCTCGCACTCGATGTGACCGATGCCGGCCAAACGCGAGCCGCGGTGCAGGCAGCGGTCTCCCGCTTCGGCAAGATCGACGTATTGGTGAACAACGCCGGCTACGGTCACCTGGGCTTCTTTGAAGAGAACGGCGCCGAAGACGCGCAAGCGCAATTCGCCACCAACCTGTTTGGCGTGTTCAACGTCACCTGGGCCGCACTGCCCTCGATGCGTTCGGCCCGTCAAGGGCACATCTTCAATATTTCCTCCATCGCCGGCTTGCTGGGCGCCGAATTGGGTTCGCTCTATAGCGCCAGCAAGTTTGCGCTTGAAGGCTACTCCGAGTCCCTGGCAAAGGAAGTCGCGCCCTTCGGATTGCACGTGACCATCGTCGAACCCGGTCCTTTCCGCACCGACTTTCTCACCCCCGAGTCGATCCGTTTTGGCGCCCATCCCCTAGCGGACTACGACCAGCGCCGGACTCTGTTACAGGCTGCGTTCCAGCAACGTAACGGTCAACAGCCGGGAGACCCGGCAAAGCTGGCGCAGGCAATGGTAGACCTGGCCAACGAAGCCCAACCCCCGATGCGTTTTATCGCAGGATCTTATGCGGTTGACGCAGCCGACACAAAATTGGCCGGCATGCAAGTCGAGCTCGACCGCTGGCGGCAACTTTCGCTCAGTACCGACGGCGACTACGGCCGCTAGAGAGACAAATAGGCATACATCATCTTGCATAGTTCGTTCAACGCCGAGGCACGCAATCCGGGATCCGGCTCGGCGTTGATTTGAACCGCGGACTTCATGATTTGCTGAACCACCGCAGCCATTGCCGTCGCGTGGCCGGCGTCAAGCTGCGGGAAATGGCTACGCAAGATGGTACTCAATTGGGCGCGCATGTTGCGCCGGACGCCATCGGCCATCTCAGGCGATGCGCCAGGCGTTTCGACCAGGATCGCAAACGAAGGATGCGCATCGCGAAAACGGATCAACGCGAAGCATAGACGTTCGCTCAGCACATCTGTCGCGAGCTGGTCGGCCTCGGTACGAATCGCTTCCAGCGACAGCGCAAGATCCGCCATTTGAATCCGCACCAACTCCCGCGCCAAACTTTCTTTGGTCGGGAAAAACTGATAAAGCGATCCGATGGATGACTTCGCGGCAGCCGCCACTTCCGTCATGGTGGCGTTGTCGAAGCCGGTTCTGGCAAAAACACTCGCCGCGGCTTGCAATAGCGCGGCCACTCGAAGGCGGCCCCGCTCACGAGTCGGCGCCTTAAGCGGCAACGCGACCGGGGAGTCAAGCAGGCCGGTTGACTTTTGTGAGGGTAAGCTCATATAATTATTTGTGAGAATAGACTCATATAAAGGATATTGCCATGCTATCACTTGACCCTCGTTCCGTCGCGCTGGTCTTGATCGACCTGCAACAAGGAATTCTCGGTTACGCCCAAGCGCCCTATTCCGCCGACACCGTGATCGCTAATGCAGCTTTGCTGGCGCAGCGCTTCCGCGCCATCGATGCACCCGTCATTCGTGTACGCGTGGGTTTTTCCGCGGGAGGTGCCGACATGATAGGCACCCCGACCGACACGCCGGCACCGATACCAGCGGGTGGACTGCCGCCCGATTGGCTCGACGATCCGCTCGCGCTTCCCGGCCAGGCAGGCGATATCAATATCCTCAAGCGTCAGTGGAATGCGTTCTACGGTACCGAACTGGACCTCCAACTGCGTCGCCGCGGCATCCGTTCCATCGTCCTGGGCGGGCTCGTCACACCTTTCGGCGTCGAGTCGACCGCGCGTGCGGGATGGGAACTCGGTTATGAAATGATCTTTGCCGAAGATTTGTCGAGTGCTCCCAGCGCACCCTTACACATGCACTCGATGCAGCTTATCTTGCCCAGATTGGGTCGAGTTCGCTCGACGGTCGAAGTGATGGAAGCCCTGCTTCAGGATTAGGCGAAGCGGCACCTGGCGATCCCCGATCCCTGATCCCGTTAAATCGCTCAATCCTCGCGCTACGGGAACGTCAGGCGCATCCCCCAGCTCAACCAGGGCAGAATTTCACGGCGCTGTACCTGGAACCTGATGATCGGGAATGGTCTTATTTATCTGAGCTAGCCACTTTAAAAGTGCGCCTCGCATGATCATCCCTCCGAGCAATCCACTCTCTGAGGAACTTCATGCGCCACTTTAAAAAAACCATCGCCTTATGCACCGTCATGTTTTTGGCCTGCGGCTCGACTGCCTATGCCGCGCCCGGCGCGCCTAACAATGCTACCCCCGCCGCGCAGGAGCAGCATAACGACGGCATGTTGCACAACCTCGACAAAATCCATGCGCAGTTGAAGTTGACTACCGACCAGGAACAACAGTGGCAAGCCACGCAAGCCGCAATGGATTCCGCGGGTCAGCAAGAGCGCGCCATCTTTACCCAATATCAACAGCAATTTCAAACGCTGATGCAAGCACCCGTACTGGATTTGCAGGCGCTCGATACGATACGGGAACATGTCGGCGACCAATTGCGCCAAGTGCATGGCCAAACTCAAACAGTCTGGCTGAAATGGTACAACTCGCTGGATCTCACGCAAAAAACCCTGGTCAGTACCACCCTGAAAGCCAAGTGGCAGCAAATCAAGGCCCGCGCCGCCAAATAAGTCCGGGCGTCAAGCATGTCCAACGAGGCGGGTTTTTATCAGCCGGCGCAGCAAGACATGCTCGATCCGGCTGCGATAGGACAACGCTTCATTTTATAAAAGCTAACGAGATTGTTTGATGAAGAAAAATCTGGTTTTACCGCTGATGGTCGGCGTAATTGCATTATCGGCATCTCAGTGGGCGCTTGCATCGCACGTCAACGTCGGCATCAACATCGGGGTCGGCCATGCCTACGCGCCGGCACCGGTCTATGTGGCTCCGCCACCCGTCTATTACGCTCCCGCGCCGGCGTATTACGCCCCGGCTCCGGTCTATGTTGCCCCTGCGCCCGTTTATGTGGCTCCCGCGCCCGTCAGCCGAGTTTCGATCTCCATCGGCTGGCATGGCGACAACTACTGGGACGGCCATCGTTACTGGTCGCGTCATGATTGGCAGGTCCACCACCCGGATCCGTGGCGGCGCTAAGCTGAGCCAGCCTCTGCGTAATCAGGCTGCCGTTGCAGCCGGAAGATAAGTCAGCAATGGAAGCCGCGCGCAGCACCCTGACCCTGCATCGCGGCTTCTGGCTCAAGGGCCGCGCAATATTTGATCATCCGGCCCGCTCCGTCATTATTCATGCCGCTGGCCGGTCTAACGTTCAAGCTGCAATCCGTGCCCACCACCGGCCAGCGGCTTCGAAAACAGCCAAAACGCGACCCCAGCCAAGCACGCACAGGCCAGGAAGGTGCCTTTATAGCCGATGCTACCCACCAGCACGCCGGAAAGCACCCCCGACAATATCGAGCCGACTCGCGCAGCATTAAAGAACAGTGCCGTGGACGCGCCCGGTGAATCCGGCTGCAGATCCTGGATATAAGTCATCCCCAGGCACGACGTGACCGCAACCACAAACGCACTCAAGGCCTGCATCGGAATCAGGGTCCAGACGTGGCCGGCGGCCGCCACCGCGACAAAATACAGCAGATGCACCGCCGCGGCCGCGGCCAGCCAGCGCTGCTTGTTCAGCATCGAGCCCCGCGCGCCGAGCACCAGCATCATGGGGATCTCGAGAAATGCGCCCAGCCCCAGCATGATCGATACTTCAATGCGCGTACCGCCCAGCCCAAGCACCATATATAGCGGCAGCACGATGATGGTCGCGTTGGCGGCCAAGCCGATCAGGGTTAAAGCCAGCACCGGCCGCCAAATCATCCGCAGCGGTACGGTGGCGCGCGCCGGAGGCTGCGTCACCGCGATCGGCATGGACAATTCGGATAACGCCGCCATTTCCATCAGCGAGACCGCGTCGCCCGCAAGCGGCGCCGTGCCCTGTCGGCCACGCTCAGCCGGTTCCTTGATTCGGGCCACGATGACCGCACATGCCGTGAAACTGGTCGCGGCGAACAAGAACAGGCCCGAGAAGCCGGTCGCCGCGAGTACCAGGGCGCCTACTGGCGGGCCGAATACCCACGCTACCGACAACAAGGTGCGCAGCGTTGCGGTGATAAAAGTTCGCTCGGCCTCATCCCGCGCCGGAATGGCCGCTCGACCGAAAGAAAAAATCAACGAGATTGCCGAGCCGCCGGCACCGAGAAACGCCACACCGATCAGCAGCAGCAGCGTGTAGTCGCGCACCCGGCATAGGCACACAAAGCCGAGCGCCGAGGCGATCAGCGCCGCCACCAGCAACGGCCGGCGCCGGCCATGCCGGTCGGACCACTTGCCCGCCCAGGTGCTGGCCGCAACCCCGCTGGCGGCGATCAGGGTCATAAACAAGCCCAATTTAAGCGGCGTCATCGCGATGCGCTCGATGCCGAACAGCGACAGATAAGGCGCGGTGAACGACATCGCCACACCCAGCATCAGGGTGGCGCTCGCCAACGGCAAAAAGGATGGAATACGCGCGAGCCGGGTAAATCGTGAGTTCATGAAGGATGGGGGTTGTGTCTGAAGGTCTTTGAAATAGCGTAACACCGGATGACCGTTCCGTCGTGCCATACGATAACGCGCACGACGCTCGAGCGGGTCCGCGACCCGCCCCGGATAAGCGCTAAGCCGTCTCGACCCAGGCCGCAACCTCCGCCGCCCCCAATTCCGCGCCACCCAACAAGAAACGCGTCCCGTCGGGCACGGCGGCATGCCAAACCTCGTCGCCATAATTGAAAGCGAAACAGACCCGCCCCAGCCGGCGCAAACGCACACCGTCCGGCAGCGACACAACATCGATCCCGGCCTCGCGTACGCTGCGCGCGATAACTGCACGCAGCAGCACTGGATCGAAACATGCGGTCGCCAGACGCACCCGGCCCGAGCGCACCAGCGCCGGCACGCCATCGTCAAAACGTGCCTCGACTTCGACGCCCTCACCCGCCTCGACGTGGTCGCGCCAGCACAGGCCCTGCCCCTCGACGCCATCAAGCGTCACCCGTGGCCGCAGTGAGGGGCGCAATGACTCGCTTTGCGCAACCCGCAGTGCCAGCACCGACTGCAGCGGACCCGGCGGCAGCGTCGCGGGAATCGCAAAATCCGGCGTCTTCGAACCGGTACGCGGCCCGAACAACCAATGCGCGTCACCCGCCTTGATTTGCGCCACCAGGCTTTCGGGCACCACCGGCAGGGTCGGCGCCAGCACCAGCCGATAGCCCGTCAGGTCGGCGCTTACCGGCAGGATATCGACATCCAGACCCATTGCCCGCAGGCAGCTATACCATTCGAAGACGATTTTTTGATAGTCGAAATCGGCGCCGTGACGCTGGATCTGCACCATCCAGTCGGCGGGATAGTCGAATAACACCGCCACCTGCGCAGGCCCGGTCCAGCCCACCGCAGTCCGATCGAAATCAGCCAACTCGGCGGCAACCCGGCCTATTTCATAGCCTCCCGCGGTCAGCCGGTCGTCCGGCGCGTTGATGCCGGAATGCATTTGTTCCTGCGCGAACGGCGCTTGCCGCCAGCGGAAATAGGACACCAGTTCCGCGCCGTGCGCAAATGCCTCCCAAGTCCAGAGCCGCGCCATGCCCGCTTTGGGTACCGGATTATGCGGCGCCCAATTGACCGGCCCCACTTGCTGTTCCATCACCCACATGCGCCCACGACCGACGCCGCGATACAGGTCGTGGTTGAAGGCCGGAATGTCGGGATGCCCGCTGCGTGCCCAGCGATGCTTGTCGGTTTCGTCGAACCACAGCACTTCCGTGCGCGGCAAGGGATAGCTGTCCCAGGCCGCCACATCCAGGCCGGTTTGGGCCAATTCGTAGTGATCGAAGCTGGTGAAAAAACCCATGAAATTGTGCAGCAGGTCACGCCCCGGCGACCCTTCACGTATCAGCGCGCCTTGCAGCGCATGGAAGCTAGCGACTTCGCTCGACATGAAGCGGCGGAAATCGAGCCAGTGACTCGGATTGGCGTCAGTGGGAGTAAGGTTGGGCAAGCCGACTTCGTTGAAACTGCGATACTCCATGCTCCAGAACACGTTGCCCCACGCCGCATTCAAACCGGCGACCTCGCCATAACGCACCGCCAGCCAATCCTGAAATCGCTCGCGTGCCGCGCCGGTATAGCTTGGCACGGTGTCGTGACAACCCAGCTCGTTGTCGGTCTGCCAGGCAATCACAGCCGGATGAGTACCGTAACGGCGCACCATGGCAGTCACGATCTGCGCACAATATTCGCGATAGACCGGACTTGAAATATCGTAATGGCGCCGCGAACCGAAATTCAGCCTCGTGCCGTTCTGGGCCACAGGCAGAATCTCGGGGTGCAGATCGACCAACCATTTGGGCGGCGTCGCCGTAGGTGTGCCGAGTATCACCTTGAGTCCGGCTTGCGCCAGTACGTCGATGGCGCTGTCGAGCCAGGCCCATGTATAACGGCCGGGTTCCGGCTCCATCCTGCCCCAGGCAAATTCGGCAATGCGAACCCGGCTGATGCCGAGTTCGACCATGCGACGCGCATCGCCGGCCCATTGATCTTGCGGCCATTGTTCGGGGTAGTAACAAACGCCTAAATGCATGGTGCTCTCACAGTAAATGACAGGTCGATATCGTGAGCGCAGCGGGACAGCGGCTTATATCCCGTCTACGCGATACTGAGACACGCGGGCGCGGCGTTACCGACGTGCGCTCGCCGCCAGGGATTGTTGCGGATCCGTGCTTATCCTTTGGTGGCGCCGAAGGTCAGTCCGGCGACAAAATGTTTCTGCATCGCAAAGAACATCGCGACAGAAGGCAGTGCCGCCAGCACCGACCCGGCGGACACCAGATTCCATGAAGTGGTCCATTGCCCTCTCAGCGCGGCAACCCCCACCGTGATGGGCGCCGCATCGTCACCCTGTGTCAGGCATAAAGCCCAGAAATAATCGTTCCAGACGAAGGTAAACACCAGAATGCCGAGCGCCGCCAGCGCCGGGCGTACCAGCGGCAGCACCACCCGAGCGTAGATCGCCCATTCGCTGGCACCTTCGATGCGCGCAGCCTCAATCAATTCATACGGTAATTCACGAATAAAATTACGCAGGAAAAGAGTGCAAAAACCGGTCTGAAATGCGATATGGAATAACACCAATCCCCACACCGTGTTGTACAAACCCAGGCGCAAGGTCAAGTCGCGTACCGGAATCATCAGTATCTGGATCGGCACAAAATTGCCCGCGACAAAAATCGCCAGCACCAGCAGATTGCCGCGAAAACGGTAATTGGCCAGTGCATGCCCCGCCATCGATGCCAGAAAAATCGATACGGCGACCGACGGCACCGTGATCAGGCAAGTATTCCAGAAGTAATGCAGCATCGGCGTCTGGGTCAACGCGGTGCGGTAATTTTCAATCAAATTAAAGTGCCTGGGCCAACCCCAATAATTGCCCGCGGATAACTCGTCGCTGGACCGAATCGAGGTGAGCAGCACCGCAATCAAGGGCATCAACCACAACAACAAGGCACAGGGCAAGGAAAGGCGATACAACAGGCGGCTGGTGGGGTGCCAACGGGAAATCGGTAGCGGATACATGGCGGCTCCTCAGGATTCGTTGCGAAACAGACGGCGCAACTGCCACGTAATAAAGATCAACATGATCAGGAACAACACCACCGCGATGGCAGCGGAATAACCTTCCCGGTAATATTTGATCGCCTGGTCATACATGAAATAAGCGAGAACCGTCGAACTGTCGAAAGGACCGCCTCCGCTCATCACCGAAATCAAGTCGAAACTGCGTAGCGCGCCGATGACCGTGAGGACCACCGCCATAAAAGTCGCGGGTCGCAGTTGGGGCAGAATGACGTGCCACAGCAATTGAAACCCTCGGGCGCCCTCCATCCGGCCTGCTTCGATAATTTCGCTATTGATGGCGGTGAGACCGGTGAGATACAAAATCATGCAAAAAGGAATCTGCGGCCAGAGTGCGGCAACAATAATTCCATAGGTCACATAACGCGGATCGCCCAGCACCGGGATACCGTGCCCGACAATCAATTTCAGCAAACCGTAAGTCGGATCGTAAAACCATCCAAAAACCAGCCCCACCACCACGCCGGGCAAAACGAACGGGGCGAAGAACAGCGATTTCACCAGGCGCATGCCGCGCATGCTCTGATTCAGATATAAAGCCAGAGCCAGACCGGCCGGCGGCGCCGCCAGAAACAGCAGCAGCCAGATAAGGTTGTTCTTCAGCGCGGTATAGAAGGTGTCGGATTGCAATAGCTCGCGGTAGTTATCCAAGCCCACAAATACCCTGGGTGTCATCCCGTCCCACTGATAAAAACTGAGCACGATGCTGCTGATAATCGGATAGATAACGTAGGCTGAAAACAGCAGCGCGCCCGGTAGCAGAAACAATAACGCCGCCCGATTGCGCCGCCGGCTCAGCGGTGCCGGCGCCTTGCTGCGCGCGTGTCCGCGTTGCCTTATTTTGCCGAACAGAGTGGTGGACATAATAGGAATCCGGCTCCAATCAAGGAAGGTCGAGGTCGCGGCAATTGGCATGAAGACCAACTGCCGCGATCCGGAGATGCCGCCTTATTTCTTGTAGATACGCTGACGAGCTTGTTCGAGCCGCGCCAGAATCTGCTCGAGTTGGCCGGGGTCGCTATAAAATTGCTGCATCCCCTTCATTCCCTCGTCGGCCATTTCCTTGGTCATGTCCCGGTCATAAAACTGAGCCACGCCGCCGGGCGTACTCGACAGTATTTGGAAGCCAATCTTCGAGATCGGATCTTGCGGTTCCGGTGCCTGATTGTTCGACGGCAGTTGCCCCCAACCTTTGGCCAGTTCGCCATTGAGCGGAGCTTGCTCGATAAAAGCCAGCAAACGGCGGGCATCTTTTTTGTTGCTCGCCTTGGCCGGAACCATCAGGATATTCACCGGACCATCCTCAGCCAGCGGCACTGCCTGGTCGATTACCGGAAAGCGGAAATAACCCATCTGCGCCTTGGTCGCCGCAGGCAGTCCGGCGGAAAAGAAGGTCCCCATCAGCATCATGGCGGCCTGACCGTTGACCAGTAGCGGGCTCACCGAGTCAAGGTCGTACGACAATGCGTTGTCGACAAAATATTTATTGTCGATCAATCCCTTCCATGCTGCGTAGACCTTGCGCACCCGTGGGTCCGTATAAGCGATATCCCCCGCCATCAATTGTTCGTGAAAGGCGTAACCGTTGATGCGCAAATCGAAATAGTCGAACCAGGCTGCCAGCGTCCATGCATCCTTGGCGGCTACGGCGATCGGCGCGATACCCGCCGCTTTCAGTTTTTTGCAGTCATCCAGGAATTGTTCCCAGCTAGCCGGTTCGCCGGAAATACCTGCTTTCTCAAACAGATCCTTGCGATAAAAGAAACCATACGAGTCGTAACCCAGCGGCGCCGCATATTGTTTTCCGGCGTAGGTCGACGGTGGTTTGACTGCCGCATAGGTCTGATTCCAGCCATCCTTTTGCCAATCCGCGCTGAGATCTTCCAGCAGGCCGCGTCGCGCGAAATATGCCATCCGTTCGCCGTTATGCCAACTCAGCACATCCGGCGGATCGTTGACCAGCCAGCCCGACATCTGCACCTTGTAGGCCTCCTCGCCGACATAGGTGATTTTTAGATCGACGTCGGGATTGGCTTTCTTGAACTGGTCGAAGGCGCTTTGCCACACGTCACGCTGGCTGCCGCGCGCCGAGACAATCACCCTCAGGGTCGCGGCATCGACGTAGGTCCATGCCGTCAAAGCAGCGCAGGCGATGCCTGCAAGTAAAAATTTTCTTACTCCGAATTTCATTATTGTCTCCTGGTCTATTTTTTTATTGACGGCTTGCCGGCCGCCCGGTTACGACGGTTTCAACTCCTATTTCCAATACTCGTCACCGCATCGCCTGTTTCATCGAACACGTGACACGACGCCGTCGAGAAAAAGAACTTATGCCGCTCGCCGGCCCGCACCGAACTGCTGCCCGGTTCTTTCGCCAGCAAGGGGTTCGCGCCGGGTGATTCAAGATGCACATAAGTCATTTCGCCCAACTGTTCCGCATACACCACATCGCGGGTCAAGCTCAGGCGCGGCCCTTCCGCGTGCGATGCGTTCATGGTGAGATGTTCCGGTCGGATGCCGAGGGTCACGGCGGCGCCTTCCGGCATCGGACGAGATCCTGGCAACACCAGGATTTCACCGCTATTGAGTAACTGTATTTCGAGCCCCGATACGCTTGCCGCAAGAACCCGCGCAGGCAGAAAATTCATGCGCGGCGAACCGATGAAGCCGGCGCAGAAGATATTTTTCGGCCGGTGGTAAAGATCGAGCGGTGTGCCGATCTGCGCAATGCTGCCCTGCCGCGTCATATCCTCCCCGGCGCGCAGCAAGACGATCTTGTCCGCCAACGTCATCGCCTCCACTTGGTCGTGCGTCACATACACCGAACTGGCTTGGGCAAAGCGCTGGTGCAAACGGCCGATCTCGATGCGCGTCTGGCTGCGCAGCGTGGCATCGAGATTGGATAGCGGCTCATCGAACAGGAATACCTTGGGCTCGCGCACCATCGCACGACCTATCGCAACCCGCTGCCGCTGGCCGCCGGACAAGGCCCGGGGCCGACGTTCCAGAAGCGCTTCGATCTGCAGCACACAGGCCGCAGCGGCGACGCGGCGCCGGATCTCAGCATCGGCGACCTTCGCGATGCGCAAGCCAAAGGCGATATTTTCGAATACCGACATATGTGGAAACAAGGCGTAACTCTGAAACACCATCGCCACGCCGCGCGCCGCCGGCTGCACGTGATTCATGCGTTGACCGCCGATATGCAATTCCCCCGCGCTCAGGTCCTCGAGACCTGCCAGCAAGCGCAACAAGGTCGACTTGCCGCAACCGGACGGCCCGAGGAAGACGCAGAACTCGTGCTGATCGATATCAAGATTGACCGCGCGCAGGACCGGCAAATGGTCGCCGTACGACTTCGAAATATTTCTTAGAGAAATGGCGGTCATAACACTCCAAGGGGCAACAGCTAAACAGCAAGAACGGAATTTAAGCGCTTAAATTTTCTCTTGAAAAAATCGCTGCTTAATTTACTATAGCGCTCTCCTGCTTTCGTTTTTGAAACTTAACTCGGCGACTGGCGGCACGCAACCTTTAGGAGACTGTCTCAATATATGGATAAAACCCCGCCCAAGCAATGCAGAACTAACCCTCTGCTGTCGTTTACCCTCGGTTTGATTGGCCCATCATGGTGACCCTCGCGGAAGTTGCCCAGCACGCGCAAGTCACGGCCGCCACGGTATCCAATGTGCTGCGCAATCCGCAGAAAGTAAAACCGGCGACCGTCGATAAAGTGATGAGCGCCATTCGCCAACTCGGCTACCGCCCCAATCTCACGGCACGCGCGCTGGCCGAGGGACGCACCTCGACCCTCGCGCTGATGTTATCGAATATCGCCAACCCGTTTTATCCCGAGTTCGTGCGCGAAGCCGAATGCGCGGCGCGGCGGCACGGTCATTTCCTGCTGGTGTGCAACACCGATGATAATCCGGCGATTGCCCGCGCCTACCTCGATCAAATCGCCGGCACGCTGGCCGCCGGGGTGATCGTGATGAATACCGATGTCAGCAAAACCGAACTCGCCGAAATCGCCAAACGCGGCTCGCCTCTGGTGCTGTGCATGTGGGAAGGCGCCCAATCGTCGCAAGCGCTGCCTTGCGTCACCGTCGACTACGGCCACGCAGGTGCGTTAGCCGCCGGCCATCTGGTGCAACTCGGCCACCGTCGCATCGGTGCCGTCATGGGCCAAGGCTCGGGCGGACCGCAATCGGTTAGGCTACAGGGTTTTCTCGATGAACTGGCATTGCAGGGAATCAGCGGCGATTCGGTGACCGTCGCCCCTGCCGTCGACTCGATAGAAGGCGGTTATGCCGCAGCGCGCGTCTTGTTGAGCGAGCACCCTCAACTCACCGCCTTGTTTGCCACCAACGACTTGATGGCGATCGGCGCGATCCACGCGGCAGAGGATCTCGGCATGCGGGTGCCGCTGGACCTCTCGGTTATCGGACTCACCAATATCCACCTCGCGCATCAGTTTCGCCCCGCGCTGACTACCGTGAGTTTCCCCACCGCGGCGATTGCATCAATCGCCGTGGCAGTCGCGCTGGATCGCATCACCGGAACCAAGCCCAAGCGCGGCGCCTACAAAGTACCTCTGTCGGAGTTGGTCATTCGCGCCTCGACCGGGCGTGCGGCACGAACTTGACGGATTCCCAGGCGCTATTTCCTTTTGAGCATCGGGCGGAGGCCAAGTTTCAGGGCATGGATCGGCCGTTGGAAAATCTCCCGGAGCTCTTCCTCGTCGGAATTTGCCGAGGAAAGCTTGACCAGATCGCTGCGACTGACAATCCCCACCAGGCGCTGCGACTGCACATCCGCCACCACCGGCAGTCGTTCGAGCGCATGGACCGCCAGACGATTTGAAATGGTCCTGCAGGTCTCGCCCGGTAACGCGACAATGGGTGCATTCGCGCCGTAGAGATCGCCGATCTTCGCCGTGGCCGGCCCTTCTCGCTGTGCCATCAAGGTAGCCCGGTCCAGCATGCCGACCAGGATCCCGTCGCGCACGACGGCGTAGGCCCGATGCGCTTGCCCTGCCGCAAAATGACTGTGCAGCACGGCGGAAACCAGCGCATCGGCGGTGATGCATTTGACCTCGCGCGTCATGACTTCATCGACAAAATGACGTTCCAACGGGTCAATACCGTACTCGCGGTAAATATGATAGCCACGCCGTGCAATTTTTTCGGTAAGAATCGAGCGGCGCATCGTCAACACGGTAAAGCCGTATGACACTGCCGACGCGGTCAGGAGCGGCAACAATGCGTTCACATCATGGGTCAGTTCGAAGGCGAATAAAACCGACATGATGGGTGCCCGCATCATGCCTCCCAAGATCGCGGCCATGAAAACCAGTGGCCACAATGCCGGATCGCCGCCGGGCATGATGGGAGCAAGCACCGCACCCAGGCCCGCGCCCATGATCAAGAGCGGAGCCAGCACCCCACCCGAGGTGCCCGAGCCCAATGCGATGACCCAAATCACGGCTTTGGTCAGCACCAAAGCCAACACCGCGCCGATCACCAGATGGTTGTGCAGGAGATCGCCGATAACGTCGTAGCCGACCCCAAGGGCACGCGGTTCAAAGTAGCCGCCGATGCCAACCGCCAATCCGCCGAGCGCCGGCCACCACATCCAGTGCAGCGGCAGCTTGCCGAACCCATCTTCGACTTTATACAGTGAGGTCGACAAACCCCAGGACAGAACACCTGTGAGCACACCGGCCAAGGCGCAAGAGACCAAACCGAGCGGTCCCAGGAGCTGCGTCTGCAGCGGAAATAACGGTCCGGCACCCAGCAAAAGAGGTCGCGTAAAACCGGCCAAGGCGCAGGCGATTGCAACAGGCAGCAAGCTGCGTGGACGCAATTCGAACAGCAATAGCTCGACCGCCAGCAACACCGCGGCAATAGGCGTGCCGAAGACCGCCGTCATGCCGGCCACGGCACCTGCGACGAGTAATGTCTTGCGCTCGCCCGCAGTCAGATGGAAATGCTGTGCGATCAGCGAGCCGATCGCACCACCCGTCATGATAATAGGACCTTCAGCGCCGAACGGACCGCCGCTGCCAATCGCAATCGCCGACGACAACGGCTTGAGCACCGCGATCTTCGGCGACATTTTACTTTTCCCGAACAAAATCGCCTCAATGGCTTCGGGAATGCCATGCCCTCTGATTGCCTCGGATCCGAAGCGAGCGATCAGGCCAACGATCAGTCCTCCGCATATCGGGATCGGGATCATCCACAGTCCCAGCGTATTCGCCGTCGGTGAACGGTCGGCCATGGAGAAAGTCTGGAAAAAGAAAAGATTGGTAAAAAAATGAATCAGATGCAACAGCACAAAAGCGGTCACGGTACTCAGCGCACCGACAACGGCAGCGATCGCGGCAATCAGCAACAGCCGGTTATTGATCGCGAAGTCTCCTCTTGAAGCATCCTGGTGCACATCACCTCCTAACGATAGATCAAAAAATTCGGGATCGCGCCTTCGAGCATCTCAAGTTCAAAGCCATCCGCAACGCCAGCATACCTGAATTTTATATCACATCGTGATCTATTTAGGCTGTAATCACCTTCACCAATTCGTGCCGCCTCCCGGCACAGGCCGCAGCCAGTCCGAGCGGCCCTTGCCGCCAAGGTAGGCGGTGCCGCCATTGAAGTCGGCAGTCAGGGTGGTATCGATCGCCGACAAGATGGCGGCATCCGCCGTGATCAAACCCAGCTCGCGGTTCTTGGTCAACGACGCCAGCGAAAAATTCTCCGAGCCGATGAAAACGCGGGCATTCGACGTGCCGTAGTCGGCCAGGATGGCTTTGGCATGGATATACAATGAAGCGGCGGGATCATAAGTGCTGATCTGCACTCCGGCTGCGCTGAGTTTATTAAAATTACCGAGCCATGAACTGCTGTAAGTCATGGCCACTTGCACCTGCACGCCACGATTTGCGGCCTTGATCAAGGCAGTGACGATTTTCGAGTTGTTCATTTCCTCGTTTTCGATCAGTAGCGTGCTGCCGGCTGAGTTGATCAGACCAAGCAGGTTGGCAGTCGAGTCCGTCGGACTCCAGACCAAGTCATCGCCGGCCGGAGGTATCACCGCGTTGCCGGTGAAGTCGGCATTAAACACGGTTTCGATGGCCGCTACGTCGGCGGCATCGGTATCGATGACCGCAAAATCCCGGGAGGTCGAATAATAACGGCCGGTCAGGTTAAGCGACATGATCGCGGCGGACTGGCCGTCAACCACGATACTTTTCTGATGAGTCGCCGCATACATGGGATTGGCCCAAACCACATTCACGCCGTTTTGCGTCAGGTAGGTGTAGGCTGCCTGATTATTGTGCGACTCCAGATTCTGGTCGAGAATGACACGAACCGTCACGCCCTTCGCCGCCAACTGCGTCAGAATCTGCTGCGCCGTGGTATCGACCAGCTCATACATCGCCATATCGAGCGACTTGCCGGCGCTTTGCATAAAGGTATAAATCGGCGCGAGTCCCTGATCCGGCTCGGTGATCAAGGTATTCGCCGGTGCTGCGATTGGCGCAGTATGCGATGGAACCGCAAGCGGCTCGGCTTGGGCCAGCGCCGCGCCATAAAAGAAAATTAAAGCGGAACACAAAAAACCTAACCTAGCTCGACGCATCAATCAGCTCCATAAATGTAATAAACAAATATTAAAATGAAAGAATTTATATTTACAATATGCAATACTCAATCAACTTAATAAAGTCTACGACGAAAATAACCATCCATTAATAAAATTATTTTAAACAATTAAATATCGATGTAATAAATATTCAATCTAAAAAAAACAGATGCGCCGGCTGACGGCGCGGGCCGCAAAGCGCCCAGCCTCGACGCCAAAGCCGATCCGGAATGGCATAAGATAAATCAATGGAGTAGTGCGATGTTAATCAACTGCAAAAAATACGCTCTGCATGCCATATTAATATTGGGATTGGCGCTGTCGCTGTCAGGCTTAGTCCAGGCGCAGGCTGCCGCTCAGTTTCACACCGAGCAGGAAGCCCGGCAACATTGTCCCAAAGACAGTGTGGTATGGGTCAATACCAAAACCGGCGTATATCACTTCAAAGGCCAGCGATGGTACGGCAACACCCGGGAGGGTGTTTATGCATGCCGGGCGGAGGCCAATAGCGAGGGGGACCGCGCCACGCGTAATGGCCAATAGCTGCCAACCGCCGGCTCTTCTATAACCGGTCCGTCAACTTGCCGGCACCGTAATGATGGGTGCCTTGTTGTCCTGGCTGGCTTCGGCCAGAGCCATCAGGCTCTGTAGCACGGTAAATGCATACTTTGAATCGAAATCGGTATCGGCAATCCAGTACGACGAACCGCGATACGCGACCGCCACGTAAGCATCGGCCGGTGCCTGCTTGGCGCTTTGCACCACCACGGTCGGGCGCGTTTCGCCGCCGATAAGTTTTACCGTGGGCTTGGTCGCGCCGCTTGCCAGTTGTTCCGCCGGCACCTGAATCTGTGCCCCCAGATTACTCATGATGCCGAGCACCGACCGCGTCACCAGGGTAATCTGATTGCCGCTATTGACCGATTGGCCATATACCACCTCATATTCTTTGACTTTGGCCGACAGGTGCAGCAAGGATCGCATACGGGATATATCGTCTGTGGTTTGCGCTGAATTACCGTCCACGCCCCCCACGGTCATCGTGACGTGGCCGACATGATCGACTTCATGATATTGCACGGTCAATTCGCCCGCGATCTGGAGCCGTCTCAACACCCGCAACAGCTCGAAGAATTGCGGCGACCCGTCGCTATTCGGACCACCCAGCGAGGTATCGTTTTGCAAACCGCCGATCGACTGAGCGGTCAAACGCAACAGCAGATCGATAGGAATATCGCTGCTCACCAAAGGCAAGACCAAGGTGGCCGGCAACGGCCGTATATAAGCCGTCGCATAAGCTTCGCCGGTGGTGGGCGTAAAAGTAAAGGTCGGATGATTCGAATACGACACCGATCCGGTCGCCAAGGCGTAACTGGGCTCGGCACCGGATCCGGCGTTAAGCGTGGCGCTACCGGTGGCATCAAAGGTATAGGCCGCGATGATCTGGGTCACGGTGAGGAATCCTGGCGTGTCGGCATAACGCAAACCCACGATCGCAGCCAGGATCTCCCGTTTTTTTGCATCCCCCAAGGCACGCGCATAACTCACCTGGTCAGCACGCAGGTGCTGCTCGCCGATGGAGGCACAGCCGTTGAGCAGCAGAAAAAGAGATGCGGAAGACAGCAGCACAAGGGTTCTTAGCATGGTTCTATGAGGGTAGCGGCTGGGCGAAAGAATTGATTACGCGACGAATCAAGGACCGGCCCCGGGGGCATATACCGCTACCCGCGGCGGCGTACCCGCTACTGGCTGGCACTCGCGCCGCTCGCCGCCGCCGGGCTGCTTGCCGTATCCGTGCTGCTACTGGCCGTATCCGGGCTGCTGCTCGCGACGGCGGGCGTGTTGTTGCTGTTATCGGTGGTCGAATCGCTGGTTTTATGGCAGGCAGCTACGCTAGCCGCAAACAGTATCAAGGCGGTGATGGAAGACATCTTCTTCAGCATGGTTTTCATCTTGCTTATCTCCAATAGGATGAGGATCGCACCAACCTGGCTTTGTGCCGGACGTCCGCCGCCGCAGTGTTAGCGCAAGGTGGTGAGCTCCTACCCAGCAAGTGTCGTACCAATACACCGCGGCAATACCTGCGCCGGCGTGTCCAGCGCCTTTGGCCGGTAAGGCATGCGGGAAATATTGCAGATCAAGGCGAAAAAGCGCCGAATCCTCAGCGTTCACAGCCGACGCAAACCACGGGGACGGCGTATTTTTTACCAGGTACGGGTAAAAATTTCCAGCGGACCTGGACAGACGCTTTTCCAGTCCATCGCGGCGGCCAGCCCCCTTCTGAATAAATAAAATGGTTCCAATACAGGAATCAAAACCGGTTATTGCCTTTATCAGATCCGTCGCACCCGGACATTTCGAATATGTCGCAGACTTGTAAAGCTCACGGCAATACCTATATTGTCAAAAATTTACAACGCTATCCTCTTCAAATGTTAATTTTGTACAAATGACGGAAATTTCGCTACCTTGGCCTGGATCAATTTCGTCATACTCATCGACTGCGGAATAACCGTAGAACACAACCGGGTGGGGCAATGCCACAAAAAATTCTATCCATTTTCGGGACTCGCCCCGAAGCAATTAAAATGGCCCCTCTGGTGAAATTACTGGGCGCTGAAACCACGATTAAATCGGTGGTTTGCGTAACCGGCCAGCATCAAACCATGTTGCAACAAGTACTCGACTTATTCGAAATCAAGCCCGATTACAATCTCGGGGTAATGACCGAAAATCAAACGCTGAATGGCCTGAGCGCGCGCCTGATCACCGAAATCGACCGGGTGCTGGAAACCGAACAGCCCGATCGCGTTCTGGTGCATGGCGACACCACAACCGCTACCGCCGCGGCACTGGCGGCATTCCATCGCCGCATTCCGGTCGGACATATCGAGGCCGGTCTGCGTACCGGTAATCTGCAACAGCCTTGGCCGGAAGAAATGAACCGGCGCGTAGTCGATGTGATTGGTGATTTATTGTTCGCCCCCACTGCCAGCGCCCAACACAATCTGGCCGCCGAATCGCTGCATGGCCGAGTTATCGTTACCGGCAATACGGTTATCGATGCACTGATGATGACGGTTGCGCGCATCGATGGCGACCCCCGCCTGCAAGACCAGCTCGATGCCCGCTTTCCGTTTCTGGACAAGGTACGACCGGTATTGCTCGTGACCGGTCACCGGCGTGAAAATTTCGGCACGGGGTTCGCCAATATATGTGCTGCATTAAGCGACCTGGCCGCGGATGAAAATCTGCAAATTGTCTATCCCATGCATTTGAACCCGAATGTACGCGAACCGGTCGCGCGCACGCTCGGCAATCGCCCGAATATCCATTTGATTGAGCCGCTCGACTACCTTGGCTTCGTGCGCCTGATGCAACGCGCCACCTTGATTCTGACCGACTCGGGCGGGGTCCAGGAAGAAGCGCCGGCCCTCGGCAAACCCGTGCTGGTCATGCGCAATGTCACCGAGCGCCCGGAAGCGATTGCCGCTGGAACCGCGCTGCTGGTCGGCACCGACCATCACACCATCCGGGATCAGGTCGCCCGTTTGCTGCATCACCCCGAGCAGCGCACGGCCTTTGCCCATAAAGTCAATCCGTATGGCGACGGCCACGCCTCGAGTCGCATCGTAGCCGCACTCGCCGGGCAACCGTTCGAGGAATTTTCCGTCACCGGCTGAGCCGATCCAACGGCTTATTCCGATAGCTTAGGTAGCAGTTGGACAAATAGATCTCTTATTTAATAGACCGGCCCTATTCAAATCAACCAAGCACACCGTGAAAAAAAATAACGCACACTTCAAACCGATCAGCACCAAAGCCCGTTCGCCCATCGCTCCAGGCTTCAGCCTACGCTTCGCCTGCGGCATGGTGCTTGCCGGCTGCAGTTTGCTTGGCGGTTTCGCCTGGGGCGCCGGCACGGCGAACAGTGAGGCAAGCACGGACGCCTTCGCCGCCTTGAGCAGCAACTCGATTGCCAGCCGCACGGTCACGCTGTCGCAGTTGGGCGTGCGTGACGTCACCTTAGGTGGCAGCGCCACCGCGCGGCGCGAATTTTACCTGCCGGTGCCGGTCGGGATACCGCTTACCGATGCCACGCTGCAGATGGACGCAAGCTATTTGCGCGGTGACGGCGGACGCACCAGTGTGGTGGTCTCGCTCGACGGCTCGCCGGTGCTCGCTCACGGCTTTACCCAAGCGCTGGGCGATGCCAGCGCCAGCGTCGGGGTCGACGGCACGGCGCGCAACAACGGCTTTTTGCGTGTCGGTGTGGATTGGAGTTCGGTGATCAACGACAACGCCTGTACCGACCAGACCGCGATTGGAAACGTCCTGCGCATCGCGCCCACCTCGCGCCTGTCCTATCGTTTTGACAGCGCTCTGGTAACCGATCTGCGTACGGCCTGGAGTGCTCTGCCGCAACTACCCGTGGTAATGGTGGCGGGCACGGCACTTAATGCCAACGCCTACGACACCGCTTGGCGGGCATCTGCCTTGATGCAACGCGACGGCAAGACGCCCCAGACGCAACGTCTGCCGCAGCTTGGCGATGTGGTGATGCTGAACAACGTAACCGTGCCGCCTGCGTTGCGGATCTTCCCCGCGTTTGCGGCGCTGGCCGTGACCGGCCCGCACAAGCTGGCGAATCCGGCAGAAGTCGCCGCATTGATCGGTCTCGCACCCCGCCCCGGATTTGCACCCGACCTGCTGGTGATGGATGATGCTTCGCGCACCACGCTCGATACCGCTGTCGCCGCGCTGCGCAATCAAGTGTCGGGCATAGCGCCGGGCGCCGTCGCCGGCTTCGACACCTGGCGCAAGCGTTTTATGGATCCCTTGACCACCCCGCTCGCGGCCGGCGAAGTGCGGTTGGCCCACTTGGGTGCTCAAGATATCGTAGTGGTCGGCGATCGGGCCGGTATTGCTGTGTTGGCGCAAACCTGGCGCCCGATAGATGTTTCCAATCGCCTGATCGTGCATCAAATCGATACCGTGGTACAGGCCGATACCGACACCATTGCACTCTCGGACCTGGGCGGTCAGCCAGGTACTGTCGATGTGGTCGATCAAGCGCTGTGGGAAGCCAATTTCGATCTGGGTGCGACGTCGGGCAATAATCGTCTCCCGGATCAGGTGGTGCTGGATCTGGCGGCAGCGCCGAGTCCGAACGGCGGCGCACCGATTGCCTCGGTGTATTTCAACGACGTCCTGATCGGTGCCAAACTGCTGAAGACCAACGGTTTGCCGCAGCATCTCATCGCTCATATCCCGCGCTATTCGCTCGCCGCACGCAACAACCTGCGGGTGGTGTTGCAACGCCAGCCGGACGCCGCCGGATGCACCACACGCAGCCGCGGTTATCCGGTAGCGGTGCTGCCGACCAGTCATCTGGTGCTGGACGATGTCAAGCCCGATGACGATTTTACCGGCATGAACGCCCGCTTTACCTCGCATTCAAGCCTGCTGATCCCGCAGGCTTACCTCAACGATCCGGTCAACACCGTCTCCCGCGTCGCGCGACTGGCCGACGCCGCCGGCATGTCGCCGCTGCATGCCGTATTGACCGTGGTGCCCGATCAAACCTCGGCCAAACCGGACGGCACATTCCTGGCCGTGGACGTCAAGCTGGATGATGAGCAAGCCCGTGTCGGCGCGTCGCAAGACCGGCTCAAACTTCAGGATGCCTCGGGGCGTACGCTGCTTGACCTCTCGGGTCTATCGAATCTTGCCGTGATCGATGTGGCGCACTCGGGTCAATATGCCGGAGTGGAATATCATTCCATCGGCGACACCGCCCCACTGCTGCCTTCGTTCAGGCTTTCGGGCGGTGATATCGCGGTGGTCGACAACACCGGCATCGTCAAGCAAATCGACACGCTGCATCCGAAGGGCGTGCTGGAAGACGAAGGTTCCTATAGTTTGCGCCAGACCTTGAGTTGGGCTATTCCGGCGGCGCTGGTTGTACTCTTCATCATCTTGCTGCTGGCTGCCGCCTGGACCCGCCGCAAACACCAGAGCAAAACGTGATAACAGGCGCCGAGAGCAACCTCGGAACGTTATTCGTCAACCAATATTACAGCGGACTCGAGTACGCGGTTTCGATCGTGGCCGTGGTGATTTTGATCTCCAGCCTGGACGATCTGTTTGTCGATTCCTGGTACTGGATCCGCGAAATCATCCGCGCGCTGACCGTCAACCGCGAGCATCGGCCGCTGACCAACGCTCAGTTGCACGAGAAAGAAGAACAGTACATTGCGATTATGGTGCCGGCCTGGAAAGAGGACGACGTGATTGCCTCGATGATCGAAGACGCCGTGCGCACACTCGACTATCGCAATTACATGATCTTCGTCGGCACCTACCAGAACGACCCCGCCACCATCCATGAAGTGGAACGGATGCGGCGCCGCTACAAACAACTGCGGCGCGTCGAAGTGCCGCATGACGGCCCGACCTGCAAAGCGGATTGCTTGAATTGGATCACTCAGGCAATCCTCAAATGCGAGCGCGAACTGGAGATCGAGTTTTCCGGTATGGTGATGCATGACAGCGAAGATGTCCTGCATCCGATCGAACTGAAGTTCTTCAACTATCTACTGCCGCGCAAGGACATGATCCAGTTGCCCGTCGCTTCGCTGGAGCGGTCCTGGTACGAATTGGTCGCCGGCACCTATATGGACGAATTCGCCGAGTGGCATGCCAAAGACCTGGTGGTGCGGGAAAGTCTATCCGGCACCGTCCCGTCGGCCGGCGTGGGCACGTGTTTTTCGCGACTGGCGATACTCACGCTGCTTAAACAAACCAACAACCACCCATTCAACACAGAAAGCCTGACCGAGGATTATGACGTCGGCACGCGTCTGGCCAGACTCGGCATGCGTTCGATTTTCGCGCGCTTCCCGGTGCAATTTGTCGCTCACCGGAAAAAGTGGTTCGGCTTTGGCGCCGATCGTGAAATCACCATCACCATGCCGCTGTGCGTGCGCGAATTTTTCCCCGATACCGTTCGTACCGCTTACCGGCAAAGGGCACGCTGGACGCTGGGCATTGCCTTGCAAGGCTGGAAACAAGATGGCTGGAGCGGCTCGCTGAGAGACCGCTACCTGTTGTTCCGCGATCGCAAAGGCGTCGTCACGACCTTCTTCGGCATCATCGCCTATCTGCTGGTGATTCAATTAATCGCCTTCGGTATAATCCATTCGCTGGGCCTGGCGCCGCGCATGTTTTCCCCGCCCTTCATCGATAGCGGCTGGGAACATTTCGTGATATTTGCCAATGCGGTTGCAATTGGGCTGCGCATCGTGCAACGCTTTTATTTTGTGACCAAGCTCTACGGCTGGGAGCATGGCGTCTTGTCGGTGCCGCGCATGGTGGTCGGCAATTTCATCACTTGCCTGGCGGTGGGGCGCGCCTGGAAACTGTTTATCGGTCATTTGATCACCGGCAAACGGTTGGCCTGGGATAAAACCATGCACGACTTCCCCTCCTCCGATAGCTTGAGCGGCAAACCGCAGCGGCTGGGGGAGTTGCTTATGTCGTGGCAGGTTATCGATAACGAGAAACTCGAATTTGCAATCAACGACGCCAAGGCACGCCAGATTCCGTTCGGCCATATCTTGATGTCGCACGGCTGGCTGGATGAAGAAACCCTGGCCGAAGCGATTGCATTCCAGGCGAATCTGGAACGCGGCAGGCTGGATGAAAAATTGCTGTCCGACGATGCAACACGCTTGCCGAGCCGAACCATCGTGCGCTATCGGATACTGCTTCAAGGGTGCGACAAAAACGAGCGGAGCGTCATTCTTACAGCCAGTCCCTTGACTCCGCAAGCGCTTGAGGAAATCCAAAAACTATTGGATAAAAAATGCGTGCAGCATATCGTGCGCGAAAGCGAAATCGCGGCCGGCATGCGCCTGTTGCGCGGCAAACAGCACGGCACCGACAAACTGCCGGCCGACCTGCAGGGTGTGCCGCTGCTCGGCGACTTGCTGGTCGACGGCGGTTATGTGCAACGCGATATATTCGAAGCCGCATTGCAGGATTATCAGCCTGACGAAGACGGCCGCATCGGCGACTATATGGTGTTGCGCGAAGTCATTTCCCCGCAAGCCCTGGCCAGCGCTGTGACTCAACAAATGCAACTGCGCCTGGCGGCGCTGGTACCGGCATGAAGCTGAATTTTTGCCATACAGTCCGCTGCGTTGCGCTTGCGTTCGCTATCCTCTGCGGCACCGGCGCTTGCTTCGGCGCCCCCCTCGCCGACGGCATCGTATGGCAGGTGGATAACGCCCACATCGATCCCCATGGCGACTGGGACCGCTTGGGAGTGCGGGATTTGCTGGTGCAATGGACCGCCGTCGACGGCCTCGCGTTTGTCGCCGACCCCAGCCTGAAAGCGGCTCCACGCCTACCGGACTGGGAGCGCATCGGGCAGGAACCGTGGGCGCGTAATGTGATTGTGGGTTTGGCCGGAAGTTTCGACGAAAAATCGGCGCGCGCCCGAGTCGCGGAGCTGGTCGAACAGTCAATTTCGCTGACCCAATTCAGGCCCCCGGTGCATATCCAGGGCTGGTATTTCCCCGTCGAGGTCGACCCGACCTGGCATGAAGCTGAAACCCTGCGCACCTTGCTCGCCGGATTGCCGCGCCCCCTCTGGATCAGCGTCTACGATCGCGGCAATATCGGCGGACCGGCCCTGGCCGACTGGCTCGGCAGTTGGTTACCCAGCGACGTCGGGGTGTTCTTCCAGGACGGTTGCGGCGTCTATGCACGCGAAGCGCCCGTAGCACGCGAATACGCGGATGCCCTGGCCGCCAAATTGGGCCACCAACGCGTGCGCATCATCGCAGAAGCTTTCCGCCCCACTACCGGCGACGGATTTCGCGCCGCGACCGCCGGCGAACTCGCTACCCAGTTGGACAACTATCACGGCTATCGGACTTATCTATTTGATGGGCCGCATTACGTTTCGGACGACTTGGTACAGGGACTGCTGGATCACGTCAATAATCCGGGCACGCCTCCTCCGGCTCAGCGTTAGACAAGCGGCAATACCGGTTCGCTGAGCTCCGGCGACACCCGCCTCTACAGTTTCTCTCTCTGCCCGCATGCCTGGTTCCGCAATCAAACGCGCGGATCGGGCCAATGATCAGTCTTGAATTGAATCGACCCTGTTATCGCCAATAGCTTACGGCCGCTGGCTGACAGGCGATTTCTTGGGTCCCGGCCTCATCCGGAAAACCAGGGTCGGTTCAATCGCGTTATCGATCTATGTTCGATAGCGCACCGACACCATCGAAATAAAATCAGAGAATGCCTCCATCTGTGTTTGGGAGATCGTGATGATCCAGTCATCCGTTGGGCATTGTCTATTTCCGCTCCGGTTTGACTGAATAGGGCCAGAAGGCTATCTGATTGCTACAGATGGCCTGCGGGATCCACCCTGGGATCTTTGGCTTTCGCCAGACACAAGACGCTTATAGATCCCGTCATTTTGTCTATTGGACCCCAGGGTTCAATGGCTCTCCAATCAGCCGGATATTCAGTGGACTCGCCGTCTTGAACTCTCAATCCCGTATTCACGGCATCCCTTGCCGAACCGTATCTTCTCGCATCCATAGCCGGGCCCACCGCGGTTGGGCCCATCTTAATCGTTCCAGCCTGCTGCTTATCGGGCTGCTGCTTGCAGGCCCGCTATATGCCGCCAGTCCGGCAGATAACGCGGGACTATCCGACGCTTTCGCCAAGCTCAGCCATAACTCGATAGCCAACCGTAGCGTCACGCTCGCCCAACTGGGTTTGCATGAAACGGTATTGGGCGGCCAAGCAGCGGGACGTCGTGAATTTTATCTGCCGGTACCTGCGGATGTCCCGCTTACCGGCGCCAGCCTGCAAATGGACGCCGCTTATCTGCACAGCGACGGTGGACGGGTCGGCGTCTTGCTATCGTTGGATGGAGCGCCGGTGTTGGCACGTGACTTCCCCTTGCTGCAAGGCGATGCGAGTGCGACGCTGGGGGTCGACGGTTCGCCTCGCCCCGCCGGTTTTTTGCGGCTTGGCCTGGCGTGGACCTCGGTGCTTAACGATAACCTGTGTGCCGATCAAACCGCCAACGGCAATCTATTCCGGGTCGCCTCGACCACCCGGTTTTCCTATCATTTCGATAGCGCCGCCGTAACCGATCTGGCAACCGCCTGGAGTGCATTACCGCAAACACCGGTGGTAATGATACCCGCCGGCTCGCTGGATGCCGTGGCATTCGACACCGCCTGGCGTACTCAAGCGTTGGTACAGCGCGACGGTAAACTCCCGCTTACGCAAACACTCCCGGCCGTGGGCGACACCGTGGTACTTGACCAGCCCCAGGTACCGGCAGCCTTGATGAGTTTTCCGGCATTCGCGGCACTGGCGCATGCCGGCCCTCATCAACTCGCCAATCCGGCTGAAGTGGCGGCGCTGATCGCACTCGCGCCCGCGGCCTTCTCGCCCGATTTACTGGTGGTCAATGCGCCGCTGCAAAGCACCATCAATGCCGACGTCGATGCGCTACGCAGTGAAATCCTGCTCACGGCCCCCGGCGCCGGCGCAAGTTTCGATGCATGGCGCGCGCAGTTTATCCAGCCGTTGACCACGCCGCTGGTTGCGGGTGGGGTGCGCCTCGCCCATCTGGGTGCCCAAGCCATCGTGATGGTCGGTGATCCGCGCGGAATTTCCGTGCTGAGTCAGGCATGGCGTCCGCTTGATGTATCGGACCATCTGCTGGTGCATCAGCTCAACCCCCTGGTTCAAGCCGACACGCATGTCGTCGCCTTATCGGATCTGGGCGGTGAGCCGCGCACCATCGACGTCAGCGATCAGGCCGGCTGGGAAGCACAGTTCGATCTCAGCGCGGCCTCCGGGGGCGATCGTTTGCCGTCGGCAGTGGTGATGGACCTTGCCGCGTCGCCCAGTCCGCAAAATGGCGCGCCCATCGCCTCGGTATTTTTTAATGACGTACTGATTGGCGCCAAGCTGTTGAACACCGACGGCCACGCGCAGCAGATCACGGCCGCCATTCCGCGTTACGCGCTGGCAGCACGCAACACGGTACGAGTCGTATTCCAGCGCCAGCCTGACGCCATCGGCTGCACCACACGCGGCCATGCTTATCCGGTAGCGGTATTGCCGACCAGTCACTTGACGCTGGCTGCGGCCGGGAGCAATGACGACGACGATTTCACCGGCATGATTGCGCGTTACGCATCCCACGCCAGTCTATTGGTGCCTGCCGCCTACCTCGATGACGCACGGCACAGCGTACCGCGTATCGCCCGGCTGGTTGACGCAGCGGGCATGTCGCCGACCCTTGCGGTATTGACCGTGGTGCCCGGCAACACGCTGGCCACCCCGGATGGCCCCTTCCTCGCCGCCGACGTCGCTGTGACGGATGAAAAGGCCCGCGTAAGCCTGGCGCCGGATCGCATGACCATCAACGATGCCCATGATCACGTGTTATTCGACGTGTCCGGTTTGTCCAGTGTGGCGGTGATCGACGTGGTCCACGCCGGCGGTTATGCGGGTGAAGCTTATCGCACCATCGGCACCCCGGCGCCGATCTTGCCGGTCGCCTTCCAGTTATCGCGCGGCGATATCGCGGTGTTCGAAGGATCCAAAGTGGTCAAGCAAATCGACACCTTGCATCCAAATGGCATCTACAGCCCGGACGGCACCGATAGCTGGCGCCAGATACTGCGCTGGGCCATTCCGGCGGCCTTGATCGTGGCGTTTGTGTTGTTGCTGTTGCTGGCTTGGCGCGCCCGTCGCAAAACCCGGAATAAAGCATGATCACGGCGGCGGTGACCAATCGCTGGGACTTGTTCATCATCGGTTATTACGGCGCCATCGAATATATTGTGGTGGTGGTCGCCGTGGTGATTTTGTTGTCCAGTCTCGACGATCTGTTTATCGACAGTTGGTACTGGACTCGCGAAATCCTGCGCGCCTTGACGGTAAAACGCACATATCAACCGTTGACCATCGCGCAGATCGGCGAAAAGGAAGAGCAGTATCTGGCAATCATGGTGCCCGCCTGGATGGAGGATGATGTGATCGCGGCGATGATCGAAGATGCTGTGCGCGTCCTCGACTATCGCCGTTATATGATTTTTGTCGGCACCTATCACAACGATGCGGCAACCATCGCTGAAGTGGAGCGCATGCAAAAGCGCTACAAACAATTGCGCCGGGTCGAATTACCGCATGATGGTCCGACTTGCAAGGCAGATTGCCTTAACGAAGTGGTACGGGCCATCTTTCAATATGAGCAGGAACACAATATTGAATTCGCCGGCGTGGTGATGCACGACAGTGAGGACGTGCTGCACCCGAGCGAACTCAAGTTCTTCAATTACCTGCTGCCGCGCAAAGATATGATTCAGTTGCCGGTAGCCTCGTTGGAACGCTCGTGGGCCGAATTGGTGGCGGGCACCTATATGGACGAGTTCGCCGAATGGCATGCCAAGGATCTGGTGGTGCGGGAGAGCCTTTCCGGCATGGTGCCTTCAGCCGGCGTAGGGACTTGCTTTTCCCGCCTGGCGTTACTGAGTCTGATCGAACAAAATAACAACCAGCCATTCAATACCGATAGCTTGACCGAAGATTACGACGTCGGCACGCGCCTGGCAAAAATGGAAATGCGCTCCATCTTTGCCCGCTTCCCCGTGCATTTCACTACCCGTCGCAGAAAATGGTTCGGCTGGGGTGCCGAACGCGAGATCCACATCACCATGCCGCTGTGTGTGCGGGCCTTTTTTCCCGACACGATCCGCACCGCTTACCGGCAACGTGCCCGCTGGACCCTCGGGATCGCCATGCAAAGCTGGGAACAAAACGGCTGGCACGGTTCGCTCAAAGCACGTTACCTCTTGTTGCGCGACCGCAAAGGTGTGGTCACGACCTTTTTCGGCATTATCGCTTACCTGCTGGTGATTCAACTGGTGGTGTTCGGCATGATCCGGACTTTCGGCTGGTTGCCGCATTTATTGCCGCCGGCTTTCCTCGATAGTCCATGGGAACACCGTCTGCTGTATGCGAATGCGATTGCGATCGCATTGCGTATCAGTCAACGCTATTACTTCGTCGCCCGGCTCTACGGCTGGGAGCATGGCGTCTTGTCGGTGCCGCGCATGATTGTCGGCAATTTCATCAACTGCCTCGCCGTCAGCCGCGCCTGGCGTCTTTTTATCGTTCACCTGGTCACCGGGAAAAAACTGGCATGGGATAAAACCATGCATGACTTCCCCTCCACGGAAGGTCAACCTAATCGCCGGCAACGGCTGGGCGAATTATTGATGTCCTGGCAAGCGATCGACGAGACCAAACTTGAGATCGCCCTGAGCGATGCGCGCGAGCGTCAATTACCGCTGGGCAGGGTCTTGATGTCGTATGGCTGGCTTGATGACGAGACCTTGGCCGAGGCGATCGCGTTCCAATGGGGTCTGCAGCGCGGTGTGCTCGATGAAGCTTTGCTGTTGCGCGATCATGCCCAATTGCCGGTTCAGGCGATTGTTCGTTATCGCGTGCTGGTCCAAGGAGAAGATGCTCACGGTCATGCCATCTTGCTGACCGCCAGCGCCTTGAATGACGACGCGTTTCAGGATGCGACCTCGCTCGCGGGTCGGCCGTTGGTCCAGCGCATCGTCCGTGAAAGTGAAATTTCCACCGGCTTGCGCCTGGTGCACAAAGGCGATGGAAGCGGCGGCGCACTGGCGCGAGAATTGCGCGGCGTGCCCCTGATCGGCGATCTATTGGTTGAAGCAGGAGACGTTCACCGTGAAGTGTTTGAGGCGGCTTTGCATGATTACCGTCCTGATCGGGATGGGCGAATCGGCGACTATATGGTTGCGCGCACGGTCATTTCACCTCACGCCTTATCCACGGCAGTCGCACGGCAACGTCAACTCCGCGATCAAATCGCGTTGGCATCATGAGCAACCGAACGATGCCGCGAATCACCCAGCGCGCGCGCTTTCGCGCTCGCTCCGCCTGCCGCGCCTACCTGCCCGGATATCAAAAGCTGACCGTCGCTCTCGCCAGCCTGAGCTGCTTCGCCGTGCCCGTATTTGCCGCGTCGTGGAACACCGTCCCCTTACCGCTCTCGGGTACGGCGCTGATTGTCGCGCAACGGGCTTATCTGGAATGCGCCCAGCATCAATCTGCCTTATGTGCATCTGATGCACGCGAAGCCATCCGGCAGCGCCCCGATGTCGCCAGCCTGCGGGTTTTGTTAGCCAATGCGCTGGTTGCCGCCGGCGATCGGCCGGCCGCACAGCAGGCGCTCACGGAGGCGATCGCCCAGATCGGGCCTGACCCAAGCTTGACGGATCGCCGCCGGCAACTCGACGCGCCGCCCACCGAAGGCATCGATACCGATCCAGGTGCCGGATCCGACCTTGACGGGGCCGCGTTCGAACCCGCAAAAATGGCTTACCAGGCCTATGCCCGGCATGACTACGAGATGGCGATCAGCAAGGTCGAGCAAGCCATCACACTGCGCCCGCACATATTGCGTCTACGGCTGCTGTTAATCGACGCGCTCGCGGCACAAGGCAACGATGCTTCCGCGTTCCAGGCGGATTTGGATGCCGCCGGATATTTCGGCGACCGGCCGGAATTACGCGAACGCCGGCTGGATCTGGGGACCAAGCTTGCGCCGCCGCTTTCGATCCAGGCGTGGACCGCGCAAGTTGCCGGCGATACAGCCGCTGCGCTCCGCTTGTCGACCCAGGCGGTCGGCTACGCGGCGCCGGATCGAGTCGATTACCGCTTGCAGCTCATTCAGCTTCTGCTGCAACAAGGCGACTTGGCCCAGGTCGAAGCACAAGCCGGCAGGTTATTGGCGGTGCAGCCCAATGCCGTGACGGTATGGGCGTTACGCGCGGCGGTACGGGAAGCGCAAGGCGATATGGCAGGCGGCGCATCGGACGTGGCGCAAGTGCTCAAGATAGACGCGGCGCCGCTCCCGGAGCGCCGCATGGCACGCCTGATTGTGGCCGATTTGTGGTTGGCCCAGCAACCAGGATCGGACGGTACGTCCGCAGCCGGCACCTTGCTCGACGCAATGCCCGCGCTGGGAGATCCAAGCGATGCCATGGTCAGCACCCGCCGCTACCGGATCCGGCAGCAAACGACAGCGGGCGGGATAACGCTCAAAGCATCGGCGCCAATCGGTGCTATCGCCGCGGCGTTACCGCAGATCATCTGCCACGACTATCCCGGCGGTGTGCTGTGTCAGATCTATCCGGCCGATGCAGGTCTGACGGCGCAACAGGCCTTTTATGCCGCCGTGCAAAACCACGACACGGCAGCAGCGCTTGCCGCCGCACGCGCGGCCGCGCGCGCCGCCCCGCTGGTTCCGCAACACCAGTTCGATTTGATCGATGCGCTCGTTAGCGCCGGAGATCCGCAAGGCGCGAGCGCGGTCGCAAAAACTACCGTGGCCGACGGCATGCTGGGCGTCATGCCGGCACGAGACGCCGCTTATATCGCGTTGCGCGCCGGGGACCTTAAACTTGCCCTGACCTATTTCCAGCAGGCACAGGCAGACGGCGTTTTGCCGCCTGCCGCCACCGCGGATCTGGCGTATGCGGCACAACATGCCCAGCAAAATGAACTCGCGGCCGCTTATTTCAAGCAAGCCATCGATCTCGGTCTTGCCCCGCCCGATGGGACACCGGCAGCGTCCCCCGTTCAATTGCAGGATGAACGTCAAGCTCATGCCGAAGTAACGCGCAACTGGGGCGCCAGCACCTCATTGAATTATCGCGGTCAAGCATCGCAAAGCGGCCTGGGTGTCGCGCCGACGCAGGGCGTTGCTTCCAGCAATAACTTCCAGAGCAGCGCAGAGGTATATTGGCGTCCATTCGGCAGCCTCGATGAGCGAATGCTTGAAGTTTATGTACGCGATAACGAAAGTTTTGGCGTGCAGGACGGCCCCAGCGGCAATAGCACCAACCAGGTAGCGCTGGGCGTGCGAGGCAAACCGCTGGCCGACGTCAATGCCATTTTCGCCTTGGAGCGTATCGTGCCGCTGGGTTCGGCCACGCATGCCAACTGGCTCGGGCGCGCCGCCTATTCGACAGGTATCGGCACCGAGCGGCGGCTGGATGTACCTAGTTGGTGGACCGTCGCGATGTACGCGGAAGCCGGTCATTATTTTATCGATCCGTCGAATTACGCGACAGCCTATTTAAAAACCGGGCGCAGCTACCGGATGGACTCGATCTCACCCGATCTGGTGATATTCCCCTTTTTAGTTGCCGGTGCCGATTACGATTCCAGTATCGACCGCAGCGTCCCGAGCGGGGTGGGCGCAGGAGTCAGCAGCCGCTATTATTTTCGCGAAAACCGGTATAACGCGCCGCGCTCGTTTGTCGATGCGTCGGTTCAGTATCGCGTTCGGGTCGCCGGAGACGCGCGTGGCGGCGGATGGTTCTTTGGCTTGCAACTCTCCTATTGAAACAGGAGACACCCGCAGCGTGGAAAGCAACGGCGCGAGCATCGTTGCCCGGCGTCGCTGAACGGGTCAGAAGAGAGGTCACATGTCGAATCGAGTGCTGATTATCACTGCCGACGCAGGCGACATCAATACGCTCAGGGAAGCGCTGGGCCAAGCGCACGACGGCCCGTTTCTGATCGAAGCGGTGACCTCGCTCGCGCACGGGATCGCACGTTTGCGTCAGGGTGATATCGACGTGGTGCTGGTCGATCTGGCGCTCCCTGACAGCCAGGGAATCGCAACCTTCGATCGTCTGTTCGCCGCTGCGCCGCAAACACCTATCATGACTTTAAGCGCGCCGGACGATGAGGCTCTTTCAATCCAGGCCGTGCAGCACGGCTCCCAGGGGTATTTTTCGAAAGGTCATTTCAGCGGCCACCTGGTGTCCCAGTCATTGCGCAACATCATTCAACGCAAAGCCGTCGAAGCAAAGCTTTACGGTGAAAAGATTCGCGCCGAAATCACGCTCAATTCAATCAGCGACGCGGTAATCGCCACCGATCTACGCGGCAATATCGATTATCTGAACGCGGCAGCCGAAAAATTGACCGGCTGGCGGCGTGAAGAAGCGCAGGGCTTACCCATCGATACGGTCATGCAATTGATCAATTTCAGAACTCATGAGCATGGACGCAATCCCATCGAATGGGTGTTGCAAGATGACGAGCCGATGGGCATGACCTGCGATACCGTACTGATCAAACGTGACGGCAGTCAGATTCAAGTCGAGGATTCGGCGGCCCCGATTCATGATTCCAACGGCAGAATCAAAGGCGCGGTGATCGTGTTTCATGACGTCACGGCGGCACACGCGATGACGCTGAAAATGACTCATCTGGCGCAACACGATTTTCTGACCAACCTGCCTAATCGAGTCTTGCTGGAAGATCGCATCGCGCAAGCGATCTTGTTGGCGCAGCGCAACGGCACCAAGCTAGCCTTGTTTTTCCTCGATCTGGATAATTTCAAGCTGATCAACGATTCGTTGGGACATGAAGTGGGCGACATGCTGCTGAAATCGGTTGCTGCGCGTTTATGTAATTGCGTGCGTAGTTCCGACACGGTGAGCCGCCAAGGCGGCGATGAATTTGTATTGCTCCTGGCCGAGGGCATGCATGCGGAAAATGCGGCTCTGACCGCGGATAAGATCATCGCTGTACTGGCCGCCCCCCACGCCATCGCACAACATGAACTGCATATCACCCCGAGCATCGGCATCAGCGTTTATCCGACCGATGCCAATGATGCCACGACATTGATGAAAAACGCCGACACGGCGATGTATCACGCGAAGGAAAAAGGCCGCAACAACTATCAATTCTTCAAAGATGAAATGAATACCCAGGCTGTCGAGCGACAGTTGATCGAAGGCGGCTTACGCCATGCCCTGGCGCGCAGCGAGTTCATTTTGCACTATCAACCGCTGGTCAACTTGGCCAATGGCAAAATCACCGGAGCGGAGGCTTTGCTGCGATGGATCCATCCTGAATGGGGTTTGATTATGCCTGAGCGTTTTGTCGGCATCGCCGAGGATTGTGGTTTGATCGTGCCGATCGGCCTGTGGGTGTTACGCGAAGCCTGCGAGCAAGCGATGCGTTGGAAAAGTGCCGGGCTGAATCTCGGCCTGATTGCGGTCAATGTTTCCGCCCTGGAATTTCTCCACTCCGGTTTTGTCGAAACCGTACGCAAAATACTCGACGATACCGGGCTCGCGCCGGTCGAGTTGCAATTGGAAATTACCGAGCGGGTCTTGATGCGCGATGCGGCATCCAGTGCAGCCGTGCTGCAATTACTCAAAAAAATGGGTGTGCAATTGGCGGTGGATGACTTTGGCACTGGTTATTCAAGCTTAAGTTATCTGACCCAATTTCCTATCGACGTGTTGAAAATCGATCAATCGTTTATGCATGAAATTGAATCGTCGAGTAGCAACGGCATTGTCGTCAGCGCAGTGATTGCAATGGGCAATAGCCTGAAGCAGCGGGTAGTTGCCGAAGGCATTGAAAAACTCGGGCAATTGGCATTCCTGATGGACCGACAGTGCGAAGAAGGGCAAGGTTATATTTTTAGCCGGCCACTGCCGCCCTTTCAGTTCGCCGCATTGCTCGCGAGTTGAACCAGGGGCGGCTCACGCTCCGGGTAAATATTACCGCCCCCCGGAATAGCCGACTGGAGGCATAACACCGGGACCTGGGCACGTTTTTTGCTGTATTGAAAGCTGTGGCAAACCTTTCATTCGCAAGTTAAACGGCGCCCGCTATGTATAAACCTATAACACCGTTAAAAAACCATCTGCTGGCGGCGCTGCCCATGGCGGTACAAGACCGCTTGATGCCCCACCTCGAGTTGGTGACCCTGCCTTTAGGCCGGGTCCTCTATGAGTCGGGCGATTTATTGCAGCACGTCTTTTTCCCGGTCGATGCTGTCATTTCCCTGCTTTATGTCACGGAAGGCGGTGCATCGACGGAAATTTCCGTGGTCGGCGACGAAGGCTTCGTCGGTATCGCGATCCTGATGGGTGGGGAAAGCACCTCCAGCCGGGCAGTAGTCCAAAGTGCAGGTTTGGTCTATCGGCTCCGCGGCCAGTGCTTTAAAGAGGAATTCAACAGCGAGGAGGCCATGCTGCAGTTGATGCTGCGCTATTCTCAAGCACTCTTCACTCAGATGGCCCAGACGGCGGTATGCAATCGGCACCACTCGATCAACCAACAACTATGCCGGCGGCTATTGTTATCGCTCGACCGGCAGTTGGGCAATCAACTGACCATGACGCAGGAATTGATTGCCAACATGCTGGGGGTACGGCGTGAAGGAATCACCGAGGCCGCAGGAAAGTTACAGCGGCTGGGGGTGATTAAATATCAGCGGGGACGTTTAACCGTGCTGGATCGAGCCGCACTCGAAGATCTCTGTTGCGAGTGCTATGCGGTGGTGAAGAAAGAAACCGATCGTCTGCTTCCGTATGTCCCAGCTCGCGTGCGGCACACGCGCGGCATTGACCCAATGGCGCGTGTTTCCGGGTTATAAATTGCAATTAACGCCAGCTGTCGACGCTAGTCCATATAATTCGCACGAGTATTCGCGGAATTAATCGCCTGGACTCACCAGCGCGCACATCAATTTACCGGTTATTTGCAAAAATTACGGTTATTTATCGCTACTCGTCACCGGTAAATTGTCTAATCGCTTATCGCGACAGCTCATCATCGATTTCGTCGCCGATATACTCGGTTGATTCCGGGGGAAACTCCTTGGAACACGACTCGAAATCTCCGTGCAATAAGCATGTGACAAAATCACAGGCCATGGTTTCGTCCTCGAACGACAGGCGTTCATTGTTGACATCGACGGTGGTAGGGCCGCTGCGCTTGATCGCCATGGAGATGCTCCGCAATTTAGAGATGCACGAAGGCCTCAATGCCGTCCGTGATGCAACTTGTCCTTGCCGCGGCCCAAACCATGTTTCGGCGCGGCTCAAGCCAAGGAGCATTTATCGCTCCTACCGTCAATGCGGCAATCCATGCAGCGGCGCGTTCAATTCAAGCCGCTTTTTACATGCGGGATCGACAGAAATAACATCGCTTGATATGATGCTACACTGTATGCATATACAGTACTCGTCACATGAAGCCGCCAAGCGTCGATCCTTACTACTATTTGCACAATTTCAAGTCGGCATTGACTTGGCTTGGGCAACGCTACGACGACATTCTCATAGAGGATGAACGCAGATTTCTCGCAGAATTCCAGCAGATCCCCACCGCCTCTCAAGCGTTATTGGTCCGTATGCTGATGCGCAAGGGCGATTTTTTCCGCGGCAAACGCCTGATCTACGACGAAATCGGCGACATCAACCAAGCGGCAGCGGCGTTACTCAACGCGGGCTGGCTGCTGGAAGATCCGGTGCTGACGCTGGATGAATTGTTTGCGTTGTGCACCCAAGCTGAGTTGCGCTGCATTTTTCCCGCTATTGTTTCTCAGGCCGCGACCAAGAGCCGGCAATTGGAAATACTTCTTGCCGATGCCATGCCGGCGCGGCCCTACTCCGCCTGGTATGAACGTGGAGCGGACCGGGTCGCGCTAGACCGGGTCGCGCTAGACCGGGTCTTTCAAGTTACCATCGCGCCGCTGTGCGAACGATTGCGGTTGATGTATTTCGGCAACCTGCGCCAGACCTGGGCCGAATTTATCCTGGTCGATCTGGGTGTATTTAAATACGAAACCGTCAGTTTCGACCCCACCTCGCGCGGCTTTACGCAGCGGGCCGACGTCGACTTCTATCTGCACTTGCTTGAATGCCGGCAAAAACTGGCGGAGCCTTGCCCCGCCTCGACTCTGCCCGCACTGGTTGCGGCAGTCGCCGCGGTCGGCCCCGGCCAAGCCTGGCTGGAAGCACGGCGCGGCAAGTTGCTGTTTCAGATTGCTTATCGCGCCGAGCGCGAACAGGATTGGGATACCGCCCTGCTTGCTTACGCCGCGTCGACCTATGCCGGGTCGCGTTATCGCGCGATCAGAACCCTGGAGCGCTGCGCACGATTCGAGGCCGCGCTGGACGCCGCCACTTCGGCCGCGCAGGCGCCGGAAAGCGATGCCGAAAGGCAGGGACTACAGCGCATCATCCCGCGATTACGCCGGCGTTTGGGGCATCCGGCCCAGCCCGCCATACGGCGAGTCTCGAACCGGATCGAACACATTGAGCTAAGCTTGCCGCGCAACGGCTCGATCAGCGTCGAACAGGCGGTGCAATGCCATCTTGCGCAAACCGGTGCCTCGGTCCACTACGTCGAGAATGCCTTAATCAATTCATTGTTCGGGCTGTTGTGCTGGGATGCCATTTTTGCAGCGTTACCCGGCGCATTTTTTCATCCATTTCAGCATGGCCCGGCCGATCTCCATGCGCCCGACTTTCGTAGCCGCCGCGCCGAGATATTTACCCGCTGTCTGGCACAACTCGATGGCGCCCAGTATCGGCACACCATCTTGCAAAATTTTCGCAGCAAAATGGAAATCCAATCTCCTTTCGTTTTTTGGGGAGTCTTGAGCGAAGAACTGTTGCAGCTTGCCCTCCATTGCATCCCGGCGCCGCACCTGAAACGCTGGTTCGACAGAATGCTTGAGGATCTCAAAACAAATCGGTCCGGCCTGCCCGACCTCATCTGTTTCTGGCCCCATGAGTGCCGTTACGAATTGGTCGAGGTCAAGGGCCCCGGCGACCGCTTGCAAGATAATCAAGTGCGCTGGTTGGAATATTGCGTCGACCAAGGCATGTCGGTCAAAGTGATTCACGTGCGATGGACCGCTGACTCGACACCGCACGGCGACGCACGGCCGCCCTCCGACAAGCGCGTATGGACTACGTAGTCGCCGTGCGCACCCTATGCGAGTTCACCGCCAAGCGTGGCGATCTCGACCTGCGTTTTACTCCGGCGCCGACAGCCCTCGAAGGCATGGCCGGTCATGCCGCGGTAGCCGGCCGCAGAAAAGCCGGCTACGAGTCGGAACTCACCCTTAGCGGCACCTACCAAGATCTCCTCGTCAGAGGGCGTGCGGACGGCTACGATCCTGTCCGCTGCCGGCTCGAGGAGGTTAAAACCTACCGTGGCAAGCTCGAGGCCATTCCCGACAATCACCGTACCTTGCATTGGGCGCAAGCTTGTATCTACGGCCATCTGCTGTGTCGACAGCGTGGCTTTGCCGAGCTGACCGTGGCACTGGTCTATTTTGAAATCGGCAGCCAGCACGAAACCATTCTGGAGCGTCCTTATAGCGCGGCTGCCCTGGAAGCATTTTTTAATGCCCAATGCGCGGATTTTCTCGACTGGGCAAAGCGCGAGCAAACACATCGGCTAGCACGCGATGTGGCGCTGAGTGCAATGCCGTTCCCGCATGCCACGTTTCGCGACGGGCAACGGCAACTCTCGGTCGCGGTTTACCGCGCGGCGCGCGATGCGGCATGTCTGATGGCTCAAGCGCCCACCGGTATCGGCAAGACTGTCGGCACCTTGTTTCCCCTGCTGAAAGCCTGTCCGGAAACCCAGCTCGACAAAATATTTTTCCTCACGGCCAAGGGTTCCGGGCGCGCCCTCGCGTTGGACGCCCTCGAACTGTTGCACCATAAAACCCCCTCGTTACCGTTGCGCATACTTGAACTGACCGCCCGCGACAAAGCCTGCGAGCACCCGGACAAAGCGTGCCACGGCGAATCCTGTCCACTGGCGCGCGGCTTTTACGATCGGCTGCCGCAAGCCCGTTCGGCGGCCCTGGAAATCTCACGCCTCGATCGAGATACGCTGCGGGAAACTGCTCTGGCCCACGGTATTTGTCCATACTATCTGGCACAAGAACTGGTGCGTTGGAGCGACGTCGTGATCGGCGACTACAACTACTATTTCGATAGCAGCGCTTTGCTATACGGCCTGGCACAGACTAATCAATGGCGAGTTGGGGTGCTGGTGGACGAAGCCCACAACCTGGTCGATAGGGCGCGCGAGATGTACACCTCGACGCTGCCGCAATCCGCTTTGCAATCCGCCCGAAACATGGCGCCCAAGGAACTGGGCCGTGCACTGGCCTTGGTTAATCGTCACTGGAATGCGCTCAATCGTGAGCAAACCTCAAACTACCAAGTGCATGAAACGCCGCCGTCGAAGTTACTCGGCGCGCTGCAAAAAGCCTTGGGTTTGCTCACCGAACATAGAGCCCAGTCACCCCTCGCCGCAGACGACGCATTGTTGCGCTTCTACTTCGAAGCGTTGTATTTCACTCGTCTTGCCGAACAATTCGGCCCGCACTCGATCTTCGATGTCACGCTGCAGCAGGGACGCGGTGCCAGCCCATCCACCGTCCTCTCTACCTTGTGCCTGCGTAACGTGGTACCCGCGACATTCCTGGCCGAGCGTTATGCATTTGCTCACGTGACAGTGTTGTTCTCGGGCACGTTGGCGCCCTTCGGTTTTTATCAGGACACCTTGGGTCTGCCTGCGAGCACAACGTGGCTCGAAGTCGGCGCCCCATTTAATGCCGCCCAATTGACGGTACGCATCGTCGGCGGCGTCTCCACCCGGTTTCGTGACCGCGAGCGCTCTTTGCAACCCATCGCGGACCTGATCGCCACCCAATATGCAGCCAAGCCCGGCAACTATCTGGGGTTTTTCAGCAGCTTTGACTATCTGCAGCGCGTCGTCGCGATGATGCGGGAGCGCCACCCCTCGGTACCTATCTGGAGCCAGGTTCCCGGCATGACAGATCCGCAACGCCAGGATTTCCTGGCGCGTTTTACCCTGGAGAGCCAGGGGGTCGGTTTTGCGGTCCTCGGCGGCGCATTTTCGGAAGGGGTGGATCTGCCTGGCGCGCGGCTGATCGGCGCGTTTATTGCGACCCTGGGATTACCTCAGATCAACGAAGTCAACGAACAGATGCGCCTCGCCATGAATACCTGCTTTGGCGATGGCTATAAATATATGTACTTGTATCCGGGCTTGCGTAAGGTGGTACAGGCAGCCGGACGAGTGATCCGCTCCGAACACGACACCGGAACCCTGCACCTGATCGATGACCGCTACCGGCAGCGCGAGGTGCAACAACTCTTGCCGTCGTGGTGGCGGTTGACTGAGGATCAAGCCTAAGCCAGAGAAGGCTTTATGCAGACTGATGTTCCTTCAACCACTCGGCCAGGGCATCGTTCATTTTGGTCTGCCAGCCCTCACCCATGGCACGAAACGATGCAATTACCTGTGCGTCGTAGCGGATCGATACCAATTCTTTAGGGGAGTTCATGCGTGGTCGCCCACGCTGGCCTAACGGCTTCATTTTCTTGAAGTCCTCGGTCGGCACCTCATAGGTGTCCGGATCAGCGGCAATACCTTGCTGGATCGCCGCCTCTTCTTCCGGCGTATTCCTGATCAGCTTAGGTTTGACGTTCATAATCATCAATCTCCCGATCACTTGCTTTGCGTAGGCTGATAACCCTCATGGCTTCGCCCCGCTGGGTGAACACGACACAGTAAAGGCGACCGTTGATCGGATAAAAGCCGACCTCACGTACCTCTTTATAATCCTTCCTCGTATCGACGTAAGCCATCACCATCGACCAATCAATTTCCCGCGCCAGAGTCAACGACACACCATGCTTGGCGAAATTTGCACCATTTTTTTCCGGGTCGAACGTGATGTACATAAATTATTGTAGCTACAAATAATAAGAAAATCAAGGATTCCACGGCTCTATTTCTATACAAGAGGCGCAGCGTCATATGAGAACGCGCATAACTGAACACGCGCTTTACCCATTATGGGAATTGATCGCGATGGCGCTAAAAACATCATCCGAAATACGGCAAAGTTACTGGATGCGAAGAAATTTCTTGCGTTGCCAATTCGCATGGCATGCCGCACCTCGCGAGCACATGCATTCATGCCGGAGCGCCCACCCCGGATCCATTCCATTGACATCCGAGCCTAATCCGGTATCATCCAATTCATTCTCTTATTGAAATTTATAATACCCAGTAGGAGAATAAATGATCGATAAATTGCAGACGACACGACCCTTATACTGTCCAGTGCGGCAACCTCCCGCAACTCAGTTGGCCGTCTGCCGGGCAAGTCGCGGCGCAAGTTCGCTCACGGCGAAGCGGAATGCGCGCCTTTGCCGTGCCACGTTCTATTTTCAGGAGCGGCGTGATGCCGACACAGTTTGATATCTTGGCCTTGGGCGAGGCCATGGTTGAATTCAACCAACTACCGGAACAGCCCAATCATTATTTGCAAGGTTTTGGCGGCGATACCTCGAATGCGGTGATCGCGGCATCGCGCCAGGGGGTCCGTTGCGGCTACCTCAGTGCCGTGGGCGACGATCCCTTTGGCGCGAGCCTGCTCGACCTGTGGCAACGCGAAGGCGTGGCCTGCGACCAGGTGCCCGTCACGCCGCAAACGCCCACCGGCATCTACTTCGTCACACATGACAAAACCGGCCATCATTTTCACTATCGTCGCCGCGATTCGGCCGCGGCCAAAATGCAGGCCGGCCAACTGCCGCTGGAATTAATTGCCAACACGCGCTGGCTGCATGTTTCCGGCATCAGTCTGGCCATTTCCGCCACGGCCTGCGACACCGCCTTCGCCGCGATGCAAGCCGCCCGCGCGTCGGGCGTGCAGATCAGTTTCGACACCAATCTGCGCTTGGCGCTGTGGCCGCTCGCTCAGGCGCGGGAACGGATGATCCAGGCGCTGGCGCTGGCGGATCTGGCTTTGCCTAGTTTGGACGATGTCACACTATTGTTCGACGTCGCCGATCCCGAGCTGCTGGTCGAGCGGATTCTGGCGCTGGGTCCCAAACTGGTAGTGCTTAAACTGGGCGAGCGAGGATGTCTGGTCGCAAGCCCTACGGAGCGGCGCTATATCCCACCCTACCCGGTCAAGGCGATCGATGCATCGGGCGCGGGAGATTGTTTCGCCGGCGCCTTGCTCGCGCGTCTGGTGCGCGGCGACGATCCGTTTCAGGCGGCACGCTATGCGGGCGTGGCCGCGGCTTTGTCGACCACGGGCTTCGGCGCAATAGCACCGATCCCGTATGCGCCGGAGGTACATCGTGCGCTCGCAACAGCCGCGCCTGAAACTACCTTGCACATCACATCTGTTTGAACCCGCTGGAATAACCATGAGCTATGACCTGCTGATCCGCAATGCCCTCATCTTCGACGGCAGCGGCGCGACCGAATATGCGGGCGACGTTGCCGTGCGCGACGGGTGCATTGCGGCTATCGGAACCCATCTGGATGTCACGGCGCAGAGTGACATCGATGCCGCCGGTCTGGCTCTCGCCCCGGGCTTCATCGATGTGCACACCCACGACGACACCAATGTGATTCGCCAGCCCGAGATGCTGCCCAAAATCTCGCAAGGTGTCACCACCGTCATAGTCGGCAACTGCGGCATCAGTGCCAGCCCGGTCTCGCTCAGGGGTGAACCGCCCGACCCGTTGAACCTGCTGGGCCACGCCGGCGATTTCAGCTATCCGACGTTCGGCGCTTATCGGCGCGCGGTGGAGCATGCCATGCCCACGGTCAACGTGGCGGCATTGGTCGGGCACACGGCGTTGCGCAACAATCATATGGATCGCCTCGACCGCACCGCCGGCACTGAAGAAATCGACTCGATGCGCGCCCAACTGCGCGATGCGCTGGAACATGGCGCACTGGGTTTGAGTACGGGTCTCGCTTATGCTTCAGCGTTCTCTTCCAGCAGCGACGAGGTCAAGGCGCTGGCCGAAGTACTCGATGAGTACGGCGGCGTCTACACCACTCATTTGCGCACCGAATTCGACGGCATTCTAGAGGCGCTGGACGAAGCGCTGGCGATAGGCCGCCACGCCCGCGCGCCGGTCATCGTGTCGCACTTGAAATGCGCCGGCGCCGGCAACTGGGGGCGCAGCGCGGAGGTGCTGGAACATCTCGAACGCGCCGCCATGTCGCACCCCACCGGCTGCGATTGTTATCCTTATTCCGCCAGCTCTTCGACCCTGGATTTAAAACAGGTGACAAGCGATTTCGACATCCTGATTACGTGGAGCGAACCTTATCCGGAACTCGGCGGCCGGAAGCTGGCCGAGATCGCCGCCTCATGGCAAGTCTCGCTGCTGGAAGCTGCCGGACGCCTGCAGCCCGCGGGCGCCGTTTACTACGGGATGGATGAAGCGGACGTACGCCGCATTCTGGCCAATAAGTTGACCATGATAGGCTCCGACGGTTTGCCCAACGACCCTTTGCCCCACCCGCGCCTATGGGGCGCATTCCCGCGCGTGCTGGGCCATTACAGTCGCGATGTGGGCTTGTTTCCGCTGGCGGAAGCGGTACGCAAGATGAGCGGCTTGTCCGCCGCGCGCTTTGGTTTGACCCGGCGAGGCGCGATCAAAGTGGGCCACTGGGCCGACCTGGTGCTGTTCAATCCGGCAACCATCCGCGACACCGCCAGTTTCAGCGATCCGATCCAACTGGCCCACGGCATTGAGTCAGTCTGGGTCAATGGCGTCTTGTCTTACCGGCATAAGCGCTTGACCGGTCAGCGCGCGGGCCGGTTCCTCGCCCGCTCGGGCGACCTGCGGGTCGATTTTCGTTAGCGGCCGGGACCGGGGCCGCCCCGGTCACGGCTCAATCCCGGATGGCGACGATCGCCTCGATTTCCACGGTAATGTTATTCGGCAGCGAGCCGACCCCGACCGCCGAACGGGAATGACACCCGGCCTCACCCAGCACATACACCAGCAGGTCGGAGCAACCGTTGATCACTTGCGGATGCTCGGTGAAATCGGGCGTCGCATTGACCATGCCGAGCAGCTTCACCACCCGCGTCACCCGGGCCAAGTCACCGAGCGTTTCATGCAGCACGGCCAATAGGTTCAGACCGACCAGCACCGCATGTTCGTAGGCTTCTCCAGTGGTAACGCCGGCACCGACCTTGCCCGTCATCAAGATGCCGGCGGACGTTACCGGCCCTTGCCCCGACAAAAATAACAAATTGCCTTCACGGGTAGCGTGATTGAAATTGCCAATGGGTGCGGGCACGGCAGGCAGCGACAAACCGCGCAGGCGGAGTCGGTCGTAACAGGTGGTTTCGGGTGAGCTGTGCATGAAGGATGACGATAACAAGGAAGGTTTCGCCGGCTGCTCAAGCAGCATTGGCGGCGAGATTGGCTTGGCTGCGCCAGCCCAGGCGCTGTTCGATGCGCGCCGCGGCATCCCGGGCGGCCTGGCTGTAGCGCTCGGTGTGCTGTACCGCCTTGGCTTCGGGCAGGACCACGGAAATGGTAAACCTGCAGACGCCGGCTGGGTCGACCACTGGCGCGGCGAGGCAGGCGACCGAGGCATCGGACTCGCCGATCTGCACCGAGAGCCGCTCGTCGAAGGCGGCCCGCGCATTGTGGGCAAGCACCTCCGGACGGATTTCGGCGCGTCCGGTCGGCGACGGTTTGGCATAACGCGCAAAGAATGCGGTGCGCTCGTCATCGGACAAATGCGCTACCAGCAAACGCCCGGACGCGGTCCAGTTGAGCGGCACCCGTGAACCGACGCGCGAGGTGACGCGGAAGTGCCCGCTGCCCTCGCACATCAGCAGCACCACCATCATGCCTTCGTCGCGCCCGCACACTTGTACCGTCTCGCCCACCTCGGCCGCCAAGCGATTCATTTCTTCGTTGGCCACTGTCAGGTAATCCAGCGAACTGGCATAAGACAGGCCGTAGCCGTATAAACGCGGACCCAACCAGACACTGCCGTCCAAAGTACGGGACAACAGGTGCTTGTCGACCATGTCGTTGATGATGGTGTAGACGGTGGATAACGGCGCGCCGACCGCCCGCGCCACTTCATAGGCGGTCATCGGCCGAGCTGCCTCTTGCAGGCCGTCCAGGATTTGCAGGATGCGATCTAGGGCACCGGTGCGGGCCATGGTGTATTTCTCCGAAGCTTAATTTGTCCAATTGACATTCATCTAGTATATGCTAGATTAATACATAACTGCAACATCTATTCCATAATTAAGAAATAAACTTACCTAGGAGGCTCCGTGAATATTCGCTCCCGCTTCAGCCTGCGCCCTATCGTTAATGCCTCGGGGACCATGACAGGTCTAGGCGCATCGATTGCCAGACCGGAAGTTATCGAAGCCATCGCCGCAATTTTGCCGCAATTTGTCGAGATCGACGATTTACAGCGTTGCGCCTGCGCCGCGATCGCCGCGGCGTGCGGCAGCGAGGCCGGCTACATCACCGCCTCGGCATCCGCCGGCATTACCCTGAGCATCGCCGCCACCATGACCGGCGACGACCTCGGCCTGATAGAACAGCTGCCCGATAGCGCCAGCCTGAAACATGAAGTGGTGGTGCAAACCGGCCATCTGGTTAACTACGGTGCCCCGCTGGACCAGGCGATCCGCTTGTGCGGCGCGCGGGCAATCGCGGTGGGCGCCGCCACCGAAGCCCATGGCTACCAGCTGGCCGGCGCGATCAACTCACGCACCACGGCCGCGCTATTCGTGGTCTCGCATCATACCCAGCAATACGGCATGATCCCACTCGAAGAATTTATCGCGATCGCCCACGCCAAAGGCGTGCCCGTCATCGTCGACGCCGCCTCCGAATACGATTTGAAAGGATTTATCGCGGCCGGCGCCGATATCGCACTCTACTCGGCGCACAAATTTCTCGGCGGCCCCACGGCCGGTATTGTGGCGGGCAGCAAGGCTCTGGTGCGGGCGGCCTATTTCCAGAACGGCGGCATTGGGCGCGGCATGAAAGTCGGCAAAGAAGGAATTGCCGGTGCGATTGTCGCGCTGCAAACCTGGGCTGCTCGCGATCATCAGGCCGTGCGCCGGCTCGAACGCGGCTACCTGACACTCTGGCAAGAGCGCTTGAACCTGTTCCCGGGCATTCGCGCCCAGATCGATGCGGACCCCACAGGCAACCCGCTCGAACGCCTGAAAATAACCGTCGACCGCATCGCGGCAAGAATCACCGCATGGGACCTGGTGGATGCCCTCGCACGCAGCAAGCCCGGTTATGCAGCGGTTATCGCCCGCGATCACGAGGCCGAACAACATTTCTTTTTCCTCGACCCGTGCAATCTCCATCCCGGTGAAGAGCAATTGGTTCTTGAGCGCGTTGTCGCTGAGCTTGAACATGCGCGCACCGCGCCCCAGCCGATGGCGACACCGTTTTCCGGCCGCGATGCAGGCCGCACCGCCGCACGTCGCCGGTGGCCTGATTGAAAACCTCGTTTGACGGCCCGCACCGCGGACAAGACGCAGAGCTGGCCGAGGTAGTTCAGCTGCAGCAACAACCACCCGGATAGATTGAGGCAGGGCCGGGGGAGCATTCCTGTTTAAAGTAATAAGTACTACTACCTATATTTAATTAAAAACGACATCCTTTTATTGCTTAATCATTCGGGGAATTTCGATCATGCGTACAACTTTACTTTCTGCTGCCGCAACCGCCACGCTGTTCGGCGCCACCCTATCCACGGCACAAGCCCAAAGCAGCGTTACGCTTTACGGCATCATCGATGCCGGCTTCACGTATAGCAACAATCAAAAAGGCGAAGCGGCCTATCAGGCAACCCAGGGTAATGTGCAAGGTTCGCGCTGGGGTTTTACCGGTCTCGAAGATCTCGGCGGCGGCAACTCTGTCAGCTTCAAGCTGGAAGACGGATTCAGCGCGGAGACCGGCGGTTTCGGTCAAGGCGGCCGCGAATTCGGCCGTAGCGCCTGGGTGGCATTGAACAACCAGGGTGCCGGTTCAGTGACGCTGGGGCGCCAATACAATAGCGCACAAGACTATCTGTCGAATTTGCAAATCAACGGAGTCGGCGCGTTGAGCCAATATGCCAACGCGATCTACGACAATGACGACCTGAATAATACTTACCGCACCCAAAATGCAGTCAAATACACCACCCCGACCTTTTCGGGCCTGACCGCGAATGCCATGTATGCCTTCTCGAATACGGCCGGCGAATTTGCCAACAACCGCGCCTGGAGCGCCGGTGCCGATTATGCGAATGGCCCACTGCGGCTGGATGCGGCATATTCCCTGGTCGACCAGCCGGCCAGCGGCACCGCCGGCGCGGCACCTTCGGACAACTATTACAGCTTGTCCTCTTCGATTATCAGCGGCGTTGCGCGCAATCAGGTGTTTGGTGCCGGCGGTGCCTACACCGTGGGCTTGGCGACCATTGCATTGCTTTATACCAATTCGACGTTCGACATCATTTCCGGCGGCGCACTCAAGTTCGCCAACTATGAAGCTAGTGCGCGTTACCAACTTACGCCGGCAACGCTGCTTACCCTGGGCTACATCTATACTAGCCAGCATGCCAATACCGCCACGGCCGGCAATGCGAATTACAATCAGTTGAGCATCGGCGGCGAATATGCCCTGTCCAAAAGGACCGATCTCTATCTGAACGGCATCTACCAACATGCTTCAGGCGCCCATGCATGGATTGAAGGAATCGGTAGCGCGTCGAGCGAAGACGGTCAATTCGTTACAGTCGCCGGCATCCGCCACCACTTCTAATATCGTCGTTGCGCACACTCCAGGGAGGTAAACATGGGATCCGTTCACGGAAGCCTGTTGTTGGTCTATGCCGCGCTCGCAGTGCTGGCACTCATCGTCTTGATCGCCCGCTTCAAAATGAACCCGTTCATCACCTTGATGATCGTTTCAATCGTCCTGGCGCTGGCCGCCGGCATGCCTACCGCCTCGATTTTGAAATCGTTCGAAACCGGCGTCGGGGGCACACTGGGTCATATCGCCATCGTTATCGGTCTCGGTACCATGTTGGGCAAGATGATGGCTGAATCGGGCGGCGCCGAACGGATCGCCGGCACCCTGATCGGCCTTTTCGGGCCGAAGAATGTGCATTGGGCCATGATGTGTATTGCCTTCGTGGTGGGCCTGCCGGTGTTTTTCGAGGTCGGCTTCGTGCTGCTGATCCCGATCGCGTTCAATGTGGCGAAACGTACCAATACCTCCATGATCAAGGTCGGTATTCCCATGGTTGCCGGCCTGTCGGTGGTGCATGGTTTGGTGCCGCCGCACCCGGCGGCCTTGCTTGCGGTGACGGCATACAACGCCGACCTCGGCCACACCTTGTTTTATGCGCTGCTGGTGGGCATTCCGACCGCGGCGCTGGCCGGGCCGCTGTTCTCCAAGTTGATCGCGAAGTATGTGGTGCTGGAAGGTGAAAACCCCATGGCCAGCCAGTTCGTCGAACAGGATGCACAGGCACGCGGACGCTCTCTGCCGGGTTTCGGCATTACGCTGCTCACGGTATTGCTGCCGGTCTTGCTGATGCTGATCGGCGGCTGGGCCGACCTGATCGCCGCCCCCAACAGCACCGCGAACAATGTTCTGCGGATGATCGGGCACCCGGACATGGCTCTGCTGCTGGCGGTGCTGCTGAGCTTCTACACCTTCGGCAAGACGCGTGGCTTCGCCCGCGAGACGATCCTGAAGTTTACCAACGAGTGTCTGGCGCCGACCGCCAACATCACCTTGGTGGTGGGTGCCGGGGCGGGTTTCGGACGCGTTCTGATCGATAGCGGCGTGTCCAAGGCGATCATCGAAGTCGCCACCGGCGCGCATGTGCCGCTGCTGCTTCTGGCATGGCTGGTGGCGGCCCTGATCCGCGTGGCGACCGGCTCGGCAACCGTGGCCATGGCAACCGCGGCCGGCATCATCGCACCGATCGCATTGGCTGCGGCGGGTAGCGCCGGCGGAGTGCGTCCGGAGTTGCTGGTGCTCGCTACCGGAGCAGGCTCGCTCATCTTGTCGCATGTGAATGACGGCGGTTTCTGGCTGGTCAAGGAATACTTCAACATGACGGTACCGCAGACCTTCAAGACCTGGACCGTGTGTGAGACGCTCATTTCAATCGTCGCCTTGATCCTGACCCTGGGTCTGTCGACGGTGGTGTAAAAGCCCCTCGACGATTCGCCCGGCAACGGCCGATTGAAGCCCGGCGAAGACCTGAACGATCTTCGGGCACCGGGCAACCATTGAAGGAAGCGCCTTGATCGCCGGGAATCTGTCGCGTACCGCGGGCGCCATTCCTTGTCAATTGGACACATTCGACGGCGTGGTGTCTCGCGCCGCGCGTTTGTGCGATGATTAACCGCGAAAAGTCGAAACACCCTGGGTCGAAACACCCTGGCCTTTGAAAGCTTGCCGCCACTGGGTAAAATCGACTAAAAACCGTCTGAGCGGATCAAGCCGCCGGCGCTGCCCGTTAATCGATATTGGGGAAAACACCATGGATATGCCCGCGCACCAACTCAACATGACCGTGTTGATGACACCTGACATGGCCAATTTTGCCGGCAACGTCCATGGCGGCACCATCCTCAAACTGCTGGACCAAGCCGCCTACGCTTGCGCCAGCCGCTACGCCGCCAGCTACGTGGTGACGCTCAGCGTCGATCAGGTGATGTTCCTGCAACCCATCCATGTGGGCGAGCTGGTCAGTTTTCTGGCCAGCATCAACTTTACCGGGACCTCGTCGATGGAGGTCGGCATCAAGGTGATTGCGGAAAACATCCGCACCCAGGTGGTGCGCCACGTCAATAGCTGTTTTTTCACCATGGTCGCGGTCGACGACGAGCGCCGTTCGCTGGCGGTCCCGCCATTGCGCCCCTCCACCCCGGAAGAACAGCGCCGCTTTGAAGCCGCGGGCCTGCGCAAAAAACTACGGCATGAGCTGGCATCGCGTTTTGAAGCGGCACGGCGGCCGAACGAGTAGGGAGTAGGCGATATATGGGGGCCGAAGCGCTTCGCGCCGCAGTGCATATTTTCGCGGATCGCATGGCCGGCTGGGATCGCGCAGCCGATACTCGGTTCCTATATCAACTCATCGCCGGTGCGGTCGAGCACCGGGACCACTATGCAGCCACTAGACCGCTCAGGGCCACACGCCGACTTCCAGGATATCCGCGACAGCACAGCCGATGATTGGCGCATCATCGTGCGGGAATTCATTCCTTTTGCCGCAGGACTGGCTGGACGTGTTTTATCCCATCTCAAACTCCTGGAGGGGGATTATGGCGGCTACCCGGTCGACCGCCTGACGCATTGCCGCCAAACCGCGACACGCGCATTGCGCGACGGCCGCGACGACGAGTATGTCGTGTGTGCCTTATTGCACGATATCGGCGACACGCTCGGCACCTTCAATCATCCGGATATCGCAGCGTCTATCCTGAAGCCTTTCGTGTCCGACGAAAACCATGCCATCGTGCTGCATCACGGAGCATTCCAGGGCTATTATTATTATCATCACATCGGCCGCGACAAGCATGTTCGCGAGGATTTCATCGGGCAACCCTTCTTCGATGCAACCCGTGATTTCTGCGAATATTACGATGCGCCGTCTTTCGATGCGTCCTACGATGCCTTGCCGCTGGAGGCATTTGAAGCGATGGTCAAGCGTGTTTTATATTGCCCGCGCTCGATGCGGCCGGTGCCCAAACCCACCGCGCAGGCCACTCATGAAGAGCACTGACCTGTCACCCGTCGACACCCCGGACGCGCAACTGATTCGGCGTTTTCTGGGCCTGATCGCGGAAGGTTTTGAAAATCCGGAAGGCATCGAAGCGGTGTGCCAATTAATAATCGTCAACGGCACGCGCCAGTATCCCATCGTGTTGCGGATCAGCCGTGATGGTGTGCATGTGAGCGAGGGCCTGCACCCGCAACCACAGACCCGGGTCGTCACCGAGCTGAAAACCATTGCCTGGCTGGTGCAGGAAAATCACCGCCTGGACTATCGTGCTCCCGAGTTGACCCGGCAGTTTCGCGTGGAAGGCAGCGCCGAACTCTTGTTCATGCTGGTGGTCGCCCTCTTGCGGCCCATCCCCGAACTGGCGCAACAGTATCAGGCAGTCACCGAACAGGTGCGCCCCGCTTATCGGGCCACTGCCGTCGAGCGTATCGCGCAGCCCACCGCGGAGTGCATTGAAGCTGCATTGTCGCTGAGCCAACCGCTGATCGCAACCGGCCTGGATCTGCCCACGCCATATCAGCATTGGGGCCTGGATCGACTGGCGCAGCGCTATGGCGAGTTGCCGTTGATCGAACGCGGCGCGCAGTTTCGCGAAACCCTGGGGCAATTTGTCGAACGGGTAAAACAACACGACACCGCAACCGACCGCATGCTGCGCGGCCATCATCCGGCCTATACCATGGGCTGCGTGCTGCCGGAAGCGATGCGCGCCGATTTCATTCCGCATTTTTTCGGCCCGGAAGCCTACCGTCAACCTCAGCTATGGCTCGGTGCCGTAGCGCCGCACGTGGCAGCGACGAAGTTGCATCGCGATCCGCGCCCAGCCCTGCTTTACCAGGTCATCGGTCGCAAGAAATTTACCTTGTATTCGCCCGACCAGGCGGCGGCGCTTTACGTGATGCGCGCTTATAACAATCATCAGCGCTGCTGGGTCCGTCCCGAGGCGCCCGACTATCAACGCTACCCGGCGTTCGCCCAGGCCCGGCCCATCGAAGTCTGCGTCCACCCCGGAGAATTGCTGGTGTTGCCGGTCGGCTGGTTCCACGCAGTTTATTGCCTCGATTCGCCGACCATGTCGGTTACCTATTTCCTGAAAAATTCACATTTACCGAGTGACCAGATGATGCGGGCGGCAGCTTAGCTTGAGCAACTGGCCCAGGTATCCCGACACCACGTCGGTATACCTGGGGACATTGGCGTGGGAAGTTAATTCCACGCCATGCTACACGTTGCGGTTTTAAGCCCTTACAGTTTCAAGTGCCTTCATATCCTAAATCCTTGAAAGCGGCTTCTTTGGCTGCGCCCAGCTTCTGGAATTTATCCGTTCTTTCGTCTATTTCCTCCTTAGTTGCCGACGCAGGTGCCCTGTCGGGATGACATTTGAGCGCCGCGGCCTTGTATGCCTTTTTAACGTCCGCCACGTTTGCATCCGGCCCCAGCCCCAAGATGCCGCGCCAGTCAGGTTTTTCGGGTGGAGGAGGTCCTTCGGCGCCGTGCGTTCCGGACGTATGCGCATGTTCACCGCCCATGCCGCCGGGGGGATAAGGTTGGCGCCACGCCCCCTCGTAGGATTGCTGATGCCAAGTGCCGGGGTTCGGCATAAAGTAGGGGCGTTCCTGCGGAAAATATCCGCCGTAGCCCCAATGCTGGGGATAGTGCCCCGGGATCCCCATCGGCGAGCCGTAAGAGGAGCCGAAGCGGAACGGGGACGGACCGTAAGGTCGTTCGTAACCACCGCCGTAAGGCATACCCCCTCCCATCGAATAGGAAGAACCAAAGCGGTTCGATCTGCGGTAGCTCAGGGCCGCCCCCGCCGCGAATCCCGCCATGCCGAGTAACTGGCCGCCGAAGCCGAAACTGCCGGGCATCAACAGGTTACCCGCCATCATCCCAAGGCCCATGCCCATTCCAGGCAACATCATGCGCCCCATCATGCCGCCGCCGAAACCACCGCCAAAGCGGCCGCCGAAGCCACCGAAACCACCGCCATAGGACCCGCTGCCAAACCCGCCGCCGTAGCGCATCCTGAGCGGACGGGGAAAACCGAAATAATGCGGTTGCGGCATGTCGGGGCGGCCGTAGTCGAAACCGTCCCGCGGCCTGTCGGAGGCGCCCCGGGCTTTATCCGGGGGCGCATTATTGCGCGTGCTCCCTGTCGGTCTGGCGCTGCCTGTCGGTCTGGCGCCTTCGGTTGGATTACTGCGACTGGTGCGCGGTGCGCTTCCAAACGAATCGAAAAACGAAGAGAACCTGCTGCGCGCGCTTGAGCGCGGACCGCCACCACCACCGACGCCTTCGTTGGCGGCGGACGGCTCCGGCGTTGTGTCCGCCGCGCCGCTTCGATTGACCGGATCTACCATGCACAACTCCCGAACGTGCCTGCGGAAATAATGCCTTGAGTGTGCCCGTGCCGACGCGGTTGTGTGCCGCCGGAAGCGAAGAGCTCAAGCGCCCGCCGAAGCGACGCGTGTACAGCCATGTCGGTACGGCATCCTGAAGTCCGCGCCGCACGGTCGGTACTGTGCGTTGATGTTTCGTTTGGCGCGACGCCAATTCGCCCCGGCTCGCGACTACCTGCGCGCGGCCAACTAAGCTGACACTACCTACCCTGCCGCGTTGCCGTCCGGCCAAGGCTCAGGCGGCAAACCCGCTTGAAACATGTCGGATTGGCCGGCATGCCAAGGTAAACATTCCTATCGATATTCCGCACTTCCAGCGAGGCGCATTGTGACCCAATTGCTGATCAGCTTCTGTTTTACCAGCCCACCCGGCTATGCCTTGGCCAAATTCGACACCGACAGCGAAGCCCTGGAATGGGTCAAGCTGGATCAACCGGGGCTGCCGGTCTATGGCGGCATGGGCATCTGCCCACGTGGCGACGGGTATATCGTGATCTTTCACGCGGTGCGCGAGATGCACAGCATCAGTTGCATCGGCGAACTCGATCACGATTTGCGTTTGTGCCGGATGGCGGAATTAAAACTGGTCAGCGACGGTCACTCGGTGATCGAACATGACGGCGCTCTGCTGGTTGTCAGCAGCGGCACCAACCAGGTGATTCGCGTCGATTGGCCGGCCGGCGGCGAACCCGAAGAGCGTGTCTATTTCGAACTCGAACCGGGTTTCGATACATTGCACATGAATTCGCTGCGCCAACACCAAGGCAAGCTTTATCTGTCGATGTTCGGACCACGCACCAACGGGTCCTGGCGCAACGCAACCCAGGGCCAGGTAATCTGCCTGGACGACCGGGCCGCCTCCGCTCAAGGAATCCATCATCCACACGGCTTGTTTGCTATCGGCGACGAATTGCTCTGCGTCGGCTCGATGTCGGGTTCGGTCAGACATGTCGCCGGCCCCGCGCGCGCCGCCTTCCCCAAGCTCGACGGTTACCTGCGCGGTGTCGCCTGCGACGCCCATAACATGTATGTCGGCACCAGCCGCATTCGCGACCGCAGCAAGAGTAGCGGCGACAAGGTAAGCCCGTCGTCGGCAATGCCGCGCGGCATCGGCTGCGGTTTGCACATTCTTGAACGCGAGACGCTGCAACCGCGCTGGCTGGATCTCAGCCCATTCGCCGCCGAAATTTACGACATACACGTATTGCCCCCGGGGACCCAGGTGAAGGGTACCCGGCGCGACGCCATGGCGAGCCGGCTGCATGCCTTGAACGGATTCACCCCGCGTTTGCTGGAATTGGCGCAACAAGGCGGGCGGCATGCGAAGGAATTGCAGGATGTGGTGCGTAGCCTGATCGATGAAGATCGAGACTATCAGAACGCCGCCCAATTATTGCAGCGTCTCATGACCGGCCCGGTCAAAGTGGAAGCGGATTGGTATCTGGACCTGGCGTTCTGCAAATTCCAGCAAAACGACGTGCATGCAGCGCTTTATCAGCTTGAGTTGGCGCTCTCGGAAACTCATCCGGAACTGGTCCAGTTGCAAAAAAACGCCCGCGCCAGTCTTGAGTTACGCGATTTCGAGAGCGCGACCGACTACCTCAAGCAGGTCACACAAATGCTGCGCCGCAAGCTTGCCACACCTGCAGCAACAAGCGCGGAAGACCCGCAGACGAGCGGCATCGCTGCATAAGGCGTAATGACCACAGCACTTTCCCGGAGATAATATCAATGTCGACATTACTGATCGGTTTTCAGGATTCGATTGCACCGCACCATGTACTGGCAAAACTCGATAGCGCGTCCGAACGGCTCGAATGGGTCGAACTCGACGCCATCGACTCGCAAGTTCATAGCGTAAGCGGCCTATGTCCATTGCCCAACGGCTATGCCGTGTTATTGCAAGCGATTCGCGGCAGCGGCACGATGTGTTATCTCGCTGAACTGGATAGCACTTTGCGCCTGCGCCGCAGCACCGAGCTGGTCAAAGTGCGCGAGGGATCGGGTCCAGTACTGCATGATGGGGCATTGCTGCTGATCGACCGCCTCACCGACCAGGTGATTCGTATTACTTGGCCCGAACACGCGGCAACGCCGACCGAAGAGCCGATATTTTCAGCTCGGGCCGGCGGCCACGGGCGTACCTTGAGCGCTATCGCATCGTTTCAGGAACGCCTTTATCTGTCGTTATCGCAGTCAGGCACCGGGGTCTCGAATTCCGATCCATTGGATGTCATCCACGAGACGGACGCCAACGGCACGATACTTGAATTCGAGTCCGGCGCCGTGGTGGCGCAGCTCGCTCAAGCCGGCGAATTTGTCATCGTCGCAGATACCTTGTATTGTCTGGACGCCGCGGCTCACGCCTTGGTCCCGGTAGCGGGTGTTACGCAAGCCGCGGCCATCATCGACACCGATGATCGGCTGCATGGCTTCGCTCATCATGGTGGTTATATCTACATCGGCGCCAAAAGCAATGTGCTGCCCGGCAACGATGCCGCTTCGGTACCGTACGATGCCGGCTGCGGCCTCTACCTCCATAGTTGCGAGCAGCATCCGACGCGGCGCATCGATATGAGCGGGTTCGCCACCGCGATCGGCGCGCTGCTGGTCCTGCCGCAGGCGCTGGCTCCGGCGGCCGACGCCGATGATCCGCTGCTGCAACGCCTGCGTGTGCTCAATGCCCATACCGCCGAACTGCTGCGGCGTTATACCCACGCGGACCACTATCACAGCGAATGCGAAACCCTGGTGCGCCAGTTGATCGACGAATATGGCGCATACGTCACCGCGGCCCGATTGTTGCGGCGCTTGCTGCAACATGCGGTCAAACCGAGAGCCGGCTGGCATTTCGACTATGCCACATGCCTGATGCATGTCGGCTCGGCGCAAGAAGCCGTGCGCCAGTTCCAGCTAGCGTTGGCCCACGGTCATCCCGCGGCTCCGGTCATGCGGCCGCTGGCCCGTGCACGCGCGGCGGCCGAAGGTCGTACCGGACTGCCGTTGGAAGCTGCCGACGAGATCGCCCCAGCCGCCACACGCGGGAAAACCGATCGCACAATAGCGATCGAAGCCGATACGCCCAGCTTCAGCACACAATGGTTGCAAGCGGAACGGACTGTTGAATTCGATATGGCCGTGCTGGAATTGATGGCCCTGCTGCACTCGCCCGACGCCGCATAGAAATATCGAGGACAAAATCCCCGGCGCCATTTTGGGCCGGGGATTTTTCGCATTAAGGTTTAGCCACCAGCCAGCTCTGCAACTCGCTCTTGATCCCGGTCAAAGCAATCTGGCTATGCACCTGGTCGATCACGACGCCTATCAGGAAAGCCAGCATCATCACTGTCAGCGCGCCTTTTACCGGGTGTGCGAGCGAATCGATGTCAAGCTTCTGCGCAGCCTTGCCCACCACCGCAAAACCGATATCCACCAGCAGCAGAATCATCATCACCGGCGCGGCCAGTTTGCCGACCATCTGCATCATCGTATCGGTTTCGCGCAAGACGAAGTCTTCCAGCATCTGAGCCGGCATCGGTGCCGTACTGGCCAAGGGCCACCAATGATACGACTCGTACACCGCCCCGAGCAAAGAGGTCATGCCGCCCAATAACCAAAACGCGGCGGTAACACATTGCAAGAGCAAGGTCGAAGTCATCGAAGTCTGCTGACCATTGGTCGGATTAGTCAATTGCACATGGTTGTAGCCGGTCAGGTCATCGATATAAGTGCCGACACTCTCGATCGACCAGAACAAGGTTGCCGCCGCATAACCGATCATCAAGCCGATCACGGCTTCCTTGACCAAGGTTCCGATCAGAAAGACGCCATGCAGTTCGGGCATCAAAGCTTGCTGGCCGTAGGCGATAAAACTGCTCCACAGCAGCGCCACGCCATTGCGTACTACGCCTTGCATCACTGAGTCGCCGGTGGGCGGGAACACGATCATGACCACCAGCAGGCGGGTACTGCACACCGTCAGCAAAATGATGTATTGCATCACCACATCGCCAAGATGGGCGAGTGCGAAATAGTCCGGGTTAGGCATCATTTGGCTTGTCCTGCTTCGATTTCACGACGTTTTCGCACACAGCGCGCGGCAAAACTCTCTTCGATTTCCTCTTCCTGCGACAGCTCGCTAGCCTGTTCAATCGATGCATTTATTTTTTGTATCTCGCCGCGGTATAACTCGATTTGCCGTTCGTTTTTGATGATCTCGCCACGGGTGAGGCCCACTTCACCTTCGTGACGCTGCACCACAACTTGCAGGCGCTTCAAGTCGACTTCCGTTTGCTTGGCTCGCTCGACCACCACGCCCAGATAATCGCGGTACTGATTAAACTGACCGATATCCAATACCGAGCCTTCGCTTTGCATTTGGCGGATGCGGCCGTCGTAGTTTTCGCGCTCTGTGGTGTGCTCGTCCAGTACCGATTTTTTTTCCTCGGTCTGGCGCACAAATTCCTGCAGCACCTTCTGCTGTTGCGCCAACGTATCGCGCAATGTGCCGTCGATACGCTCACGGCGCTGCAAGATCACTTTGAATGCCTGAATACGGGGATTTTTCATGGTGCCTCCGTGGTCGCCCTTAAAACCGCCCTTGAAACGTTAAACTTATCGACCGGTCATGCGGCCAAGCGACTAGGCGCACAACCTGCCGAGCAGCTTGAAGGTAAGGTCGAGGTCGCAACAATCTTCGGTGCTTTGATTTAGAAAAGACAAAATAGCGTCGCGCTTTTGCAGGGCTTCATCCGCCAGCGGATCGCTGCCTGGCTTATATTCGCCGACTTGCACCAAGGGCTCGATTTCCCGATGTTTGGCCAACAGCCGGCGCAGGTGGCTGGCCTGTTGTACATGCTCGGGGGTCGTCACCTGCGGCATCACGCGCGACAAACTGGCGAGCACGTCAATCGCCGGATATTGATTACGTGCCGCAATCTCGCGCGACAAAATCATGTGACCGTCAAGAATCCCTCGCACTTCCTCGCTGATCGGATCGCCCCCCGAGTCGTCCTCCGCCAGCACCGTATAGAGCGCGGTGATTGAGCCATTTTCGGATAAACCGGTGCGCTCCAGAAGACGGGGCAGCTCGGCAAAAATCGAAGGAGGAAAGCCGCGCCGCGTCGGCGGTTCGCCGGCAGCCAGACCGATTTCGCGCTGAGCGCGGGCGAAACGGGTCAACGAATCCATCATCAGCAGCACACTCTTGCCGCAATCGCGAAAATACTCGGCTACCGTGGTCGCCACATAAGCAGCTTTGGCGCGCTCGATCGAAGACCGATCCGAAGTCGCGCAGATCACGACCGAGCGGGCCATGCCCTCCTCGCCGAGAATTTGCTCGACAAACTCGCGTACTTCCCGGCCGCGCTCGCCGATCAATGCGATGACATTGATGTCGCAACTCGCGCCACGGGCGAACATGCCCATCAAGGTACTTTTGCCGACCCCGGCCGGAGCAAAAATCCCCATCCGTTGACCTTCACCTAGCATCATCAGGCCATCGACCGCCCGCACCCCGGTTGCCAGCTTCTTGCCGAGCAAAGGCCGGCTCATGGGGTTCGGCGGGTCGGCGAAAATCGGCCGGGTGGCATCGCATTGCAATGGGCCGAGACCGTCCATCGGTTCACCCAGGGCGTCGATCACGCGTCCCAGCAAGCCGTCGCCGACCGGCACCGACAAAGGCCGTCCCAGGCCCCAAACCTGGGTTTCGCGAGAAATATCGCCGAGCCGGCCAAACGGCGAAAGAATCGAAACATTGCGGGAAAATCCCACCACCTCCGCATGCTGTAGCAAAACTCCCGCGGACGAGCGCAATTCGCATAATTCGCCTAAACGCACGCTCATGCCGGTCACGCGAATCAGGGTTCCGATCACCTCAAGAACTTTGCCGCGCGTAGCCACTCCGCGCTCGGTCAGTAGTTCAAGTTCGATGGCGCGAGTCAGGCCATGCAGTTCTTCGTAGGTCGATGTGGTGGAGGCGGTGGGATAGTCGGACAACTCGCTCATTACATCACCTCGGCTTCAAATTCTTCACTCGGTGTATAAGCGGCGCCATCGGCATCCGCCAAGTCCGGCATATCATCGGCGCTCGGCGCGCCCGAGGGAGCGCCGGCGAAAGCATCGCTATCGTCGAGCAGGCTGCCGCTATCGACGCGTAGAGCCCTCGATACCGCGCTGCGCATTGCCGAAAGTTGGATGCTCAAGCTCGCGTCGACAATACCGAGATCCGATTCGCAGATGCAGTCGCCAGGCGTCATCTTGCGGTCGGCCATCACCGTCAGCGGGATGGCGCGCCCACGCTCGCTCCATTCCAGAGCAAAACGGTCGAATTCGCGTGTTGCGGCGGCATAATCGTCGGGATGTACCCGCACCGACAAATAGGCGCAACCATCGGCGATACGATCGATCTCTGACGCCGAACGCGCAAATAAGGTGCTGGAATCTTCGCTGCGCACGATTTGTTCGACCGCCACCACCACCAATTCGGCGAGACGGTCGCGTAGCATGGTTTGAATCGCGCGCCGATCCTTGCTCGCCTCGGCCGAACGCCGATACCAGTCGGCCAGCGCTTCTTCACGGCCTGCCTGGTAGCCTTCCGCGTGCGCCGTTTCGAATGCCTGACGCGCCGCTTCACGCAACTCGGCCGCATCGGCTTCGGCTTGGGCGGCAATTGCGGCCGCCTGTTCACGCGCCGTCGCCAACATCACGTCGCGCTGACGATTGGTCTGGACATAGGCCTGGTCCAACTCGACCACAGTGGTAAAATGTTCGGCGCGTAAAATATCGCTGTCGATACCGACGCCATATAAAGTGTTGCCGGCCTTGCCGGCCCATTCCTCGTGCGCTTGCCTTAACCAGATCATGATGCGACCTCCGGAAATAACATGGGCAGCAGGTCCAAGGTTTGGCTGCTGCCGTTTGCGTCAATGCCGCGCTCACAGCGCGTCAGCCAATGGGGCTGATCGAGCTGACGAGGCAAGGCGAATCTAAGCAACGCGGCCGGCCCTTCCTGATGCAATAGGCCGTCGCGGACAAACAAACAAAATCCTTCCCAGCTCAGTGCCGTATGCGACAGGCTATCGAGCGGCGGAATGCCGCAGGTGCGCGCCAAACGGTCAATATCGGGGGCACCCGGCGTAGCGGCAGCCCACGGCAATACGGTCGAAGCCAGGTCGCCGATAAAATCCGCGATCCGCGCCCGATGTGCGCGCCCCACCATGCGGCGCAATTCCTCGCGGCGAAAGAACAGTGCCCGGATGCGCAAGATGGATATGCCGCGCGGGACGGAAACATTGGCCAGTTGATGGCCGGCACGCGAATCGGGCGCGCACAACACGCTGAATGACGGTGCCGGCATAGCCAGAAAATTGCATAAGGCGCAGGCAGAACCGGGCGAAATCGAATCCGGTCTTTGCGCAAAAAATTCGGCCCACGGCGACGGCACCCAGGACCGATCGATCCAATCGAATACCGATGTCCGGTTAGCCTCGTAACGCTTGAGCGTGGTGGCCAACTGAATTGCCGGGCTGGTATGGACCGTTTCGTGCATTGCCGGCTCCGCCTGTTTCGAGTTCACCGTCACGCTACTTGGTATCCGCCGTCGCATGCGATTCGGCATGGCGGTTTTTATTCAGCACGGCTTGCATCTTGCGCACCACATCCTGGAACGCGGCATCGCGGCGGAACATCAGAAACAATGCCCCCATGCAAAGGAAGAACACCAGCAAGGCGACCCATAACAACACACCGCTGTTCGAACTCACCAAAGGCGCCAGATCGACCGGATCGGCCGGCACCGAAGTAACGCTGACCTGCTCATAGTTCAGTCCTTCGACACTATGCACCACCAGGTTCTTGATCTGCGGCGTCAGCGTTTCCAGGTTGGCACTCGACCGGTATTTGATAAAAACCGAAGCCGAGGACGGCCTGATGACGGTGGCCAGGGGGTCGTTATTCGGCAGCACAATATGCACCCGCGCCACCACGACCCCATCGATCTTGGACAAGGTATCCGACAGTTCCTGCGATTCGCCGTATATAAAACGCACGCGCTCCTCGGTCGGGGTCGAGACCAGACCATCTTTCTTGAACAGGTCGCCGAGATCCTCATACTGCCTTTCCGGCAGGCCGCGAGCGCGTAACACCTCCATGGCGCGCACCATTTGCGAACTCTCTACCGCGACGGTCCAGGTTTTACCGGAATCGGGAGTGGTTTTCTGGGCGTCGACGCCGCTGGCAAGAAGAGCCACCACCATTTCATTGCAATCGCGCTCGCTCAAGTTGCCATAGAGTTCCTTGTGGCAACCGCCCAGCATGAGCATCGCCACCACGCCGAACAGAAGCACAATGCGGCGGGATGTCGACAACGGTAGATCCATGATCGACTTCATTATTGATTCTTCATCAAGGTTTCAATCGAGTCTTTAGTCGAAGTCGCGACACTCATCTTGGCCTGCAGATCGGCAGTCAAGCTGCCCATCTCGACTTGCACTTGCATCGACGCGGCGGAAAGTTGTTGCACCGACATGTATGGCATTTGTTGCATCACGAACAAAGCATCGTTGGAAGCAGACTGAATTTGGGTATCTTCGGCCTGAGCCAACTGAGACACCACATTCTCCGTCTGGCCCGGAGCTTCCGGCGCGGTCATACGGCTGTTCTGCGCCATGTTCTGAAAGGTGTCGCCCTGTGACTTGGTCACCTGACTGAACGCCTGTTCCGCACTGGGGCTTAACATATGTTGCGCTTGCATTAAGGGCGAGATCGTATTCATGGCCTGCTCCCATCGTTGAAGTACAAGGTGTAGCGGTATCTCGCGGGTCTATAGCCGCAGATATTGCCCCTGCGCCATCAAAGCCGGATCGATTTTGCTGGGCACCGGTCGCGCGGTTTCGGCTTTGATCCCATCGCGCCGAATCCGATCTTCGCGCAGTGTCCGCACCGAATCCGGCACGACAAAATTACCCGAAGCCTTTGCTTCGGCAATCGCGCGCCGCAAGTCATTGCCTGCCATCACGGTGCGCACCAGCAGCATGGTTTTGTCGTCAAGGCCGCTTTGCAGCAACTGATTGGCTTCGATCAACCATTCGCTGTCGTTATTTTCACTCATGCAATACATCAACATGGCCCGACTGTGAGGCAAACATTGCCTGGCTTCCGTCAGTTCGCGAAAAACCTGGCTGGCCGCCAGCAGATCGCGACGTGCGATATGCAACATCCCTTGCATCATTTCCAACTCGGGGATTTTCTGGCTCAGCACACGTACGGCGTCAAGCAGGTTCTCAAGATCTTCCGGATTGGCTCGCGATCTCGGGAATTTATCGAAAAGCCCCATATTCAGCGCGACAACCAGGCCTCGCACGATGTCGTCGCTACATTCGATATAAGCAGGTACTTGGTTCATTTCCGCTCCTTCGGTTATCGGTTTCGGGCTGATGTCGCTTGCCCGTCCACATCGCTAAATTAGCAAAGCGCACATCCGCCGGTACCAACGAGCGCGAAGCAAACCCCGGTTTTGCGAAGTTGCGCCGACGGAAGCTTTATTGGCGCAAGCATCCGCCGTCTCGACCGGAGATTGCGGCGAAAGCGCTTCGTATTCCCTCCCGCCCCTTCGGGTTGGGTAGCTTCGGCCTGCGGGCATTTATCTATAGTCGGTTTATCCAAATACGATAGCCAAAGCGCGGACCAGGCAATGAGTAGCGAAAAAACCGAAAAGCCCACCCGCAAAAAACTGGAAGAAGCGCGCAAACAAGGGCAGGTGGTCAAAAGTACCGACCTGGTCGAGACCGCCTGCATGCTCGCCGTGATCCTTATGCTGGTGTGCTGCGAACGTTATTTAGGCGACACCATGCATAGCATGGTGAATATCGCCCTTGAATTTGTCTCCGGCGAACACACCATGGCCGACGAAATTTCCAGGCTTTACCAGATATTTGCTACCGGCGTAACAGTCATGATCGCGGTGGCAGTGGTGGGAGCGTTGGCGGCAATCGGTTCGCTCGCAGCACAAATCGGTTTTCGCATTACCTTCAAACCGGTGATGCCGAATTTCAATGCGGTGAATCCCGGCCCTGGCCTGGGGCGGATTTTCTCGATGAATTCGATGATCAGCGTGGCCAAAATGCTGGTCAAGACCTTGTTTCTGGCTCCGGTGATCTGGGTTTCGATCGAAAACATCTTGCCGCTGATCTCCAGCGCCGCCTATCAACCGCTGGGCCCGCTGGTGCATGTGTTATGGCGGGCGCTGGTCAAAATTCTCGGCGTTTCGATGATCGCCTATCTGCTGATGGGCGCGGGCGATTATGGGCTGCAGTACTGGTTGTTCATGCGCAAGCAAAAGATGTCCAAAGAGGAAATCAAGCACGAACACAAGCAGCAAGACGGCGATCCGCATATGAAACGGGAACGGCGCAAACGCGGCCGCGACATCGTCAAAGGTGTGGACGGCGAAGCGGTAATGAAAGCAAACGTGGTCGTCACCAATCCGACCCACTATGCCGTAGCGATTCATTACGCCCCTCACCTCCACCCCTTGCCGATAGTAGTCGCCAAGGGAACCGACGATGAGGCCGCGCTGATTCGTCAATTCGCCGCCCAAGCGGGCGTGCCCATTGTGGCCAATCCACCCGTGGCACGGGCGCTCTACCGGGTATGGCATGACGAGCCGATTCCGGAAGACATGTTTGAAGTGGTGGCGGCGATCCTGCGTTGGGTCGACAGCGTCGGACCGCCGCGAGATCTCACGCTGGATACCTTGCCATGATGCAACCGAATGTAGACACTTTTTTCCGACCGGAGAAACACCATGTTTAAAACGATAAAAATTCCGGCATTCGGCGAAATCGGCATCGCGGTGATGTTGACCGCCATCATTTCCTTGATGATTCTGCCGCTGCCCCCCGCCATCATCGACATCTTGCTGGCGATCAATATCTGCATCAGCGTCACGCTGTTGATGGTGGCGCTATATGCGAGCAACATACTGCTGCTGTCCACCTTTCCTTCGATTCTGCTGTTCACGACTTTATATCGCTTGTCGTTGAACATTGCGTCGACCAAGTCGATTCTGCTGCATGCCGATGCGGGCAACATCATCGAAAGCTTCGGCGAACTGGTGGTGGGCGGTAATTTGGTGGTGGGCCTGGTGGTCTTCACCATTATTGCGGTGGTGCAATTCATGGTGATCGCCAAAGGGACAGAACGGGTCGCCGAAGTGGGCGCGCGGTTTACCCTTGACGGCATGCCCGGCAAACAAATGAGCATCGATGCCGAGCTTCGCGCCAACTCGCTGACGCCGGAAGAAGCGCGCAAAAAGCGTTCGAAGCTGCAGATGGAAAGCCAGTTGTACGGCGGCATGGATGGCGCGATGAAATTCGTCAAAGGCGACGCCATGGCGGGCCTGGTGATTACGGCAGTGAACATCGTCGCCGGGATCGCCGTCGGCGTCGCATATCACGGCATGACGGCGGGAGAAGCCGCCAATCGTTTTTCCATTTTGTCGGTGGGCGACGCCATGGTGTCGCAAATCCCATCGCTGCTGATATCGGTTTCGGCAGGTGTGCTGATTACCCGCGTGGTGGACGATAACAATACTTCCAGCGACCGCTCCCTCGGCACCGAAATGTTTCGCCAGCTTGGCGGCCATGCGCGCCCGCTTTATTTTGCCTCGTTATTGCTGCTTGGTTTTGCCGCCGTGCCGGGTTTCCCGTGGCCGCTGTTTCTTTTGCTGGCCGGCATCCTGACCTTTTCGGGTTACCGCTTGACCAAGAAAGACAATAAAAGTTCGACGGCCAAAGGCGACGCCGTGGGCGCGTTCCAGCGTGCCGGGGCCAAAGGCGACGCACCGACAATACAGACTCGCGCACCGCAATTTACTCCGCCGATCGGGGTGCGGGTGGCACAGGATTTGATACAGCGCTTGTCGGTCGCCAAAATCGACCAGGCATTCGATATCGAGCGCGTCAAGCTTCAGGATAAGCTCGGTTTGCCGTTTCCCGGCATTACCATGTGGTCATCGCCCGATCTGGCGCCAGGAGTGTACGAAATCTTGCTGCAGGACGTACCCTGCGCGAAAACCACATTACCGGCGGGCAAAGTGATGCTACCTGAAGCTTATGGCCACCCGGAAATCATCGCGCGCTGCGAAGAACAAGGTCCGGCCGGCGGTTTTCCGAAAAGCTATTGGGCTGTTGAACGCGATCTGCCCGCCAATACGACAGTTTGGCGCGATGAACAAGTTATTGCGCACGAAACCATTCGCCTGTTGCAACAACGGGCGCATCAATTCCTCGGTATCCAGGAAGCACAGTGGCTGCTCGACCAGTTAACTCTGGAATACCCGGGCCTGGTAGCGGAAGTGACCAAGGCGCTGCCGCTGCAGAAAATCGCCGATGTATTGCGCCGTTTGCTTGAGGAACAGATCTCGATTCGCAACATTCGCGGCATCATGGAAAGCATGATCGTCTGGGGGCCAAAAGAAAAAGATATGCTGATGCTCACCGAATATGTGCGCGGCGATCTCTCGTATTTTCTCGCCCATCGGGCCAGCGGCGGCCAGCGCAAATTGGCCGCGGTATTGCTCGATGCTCCGGTCGAACAGCATATTCGTGAATCCATCCGGCAAACGCCGACCGGCAATTTCCTGGCCTTGCCTCCCGATGAAATCAAGTATTTTGTCGACAGCATCGCCGCGCACGCGGGCGATGCATCGCGCACAGCGGTGGCATTGGTGACGTCGATGGATATTCGCCGTTACGTGCGGCGCATGATCGAAACCCGTCTGGAGTGGTTGCCGGTTTATTCGTATCAGGAACTCGGCAGTCATGTCGAGCTGTCACCGCTGGGCCGGGTAACGATGTAACCATCGGCCGCCCATGAACGATATTCCTATTCACGTACTGCGCATTATCACGCCCGACGAGCCGGTCTGCGGACCGCCTCCCGGCAAGCATGATGCCTATGAAGCACTGGCTAGACGGCACCGGTCCGTGCGGCAAGTATCGCACCAGCCGCCATTACCGGTCCCAAGCGCGCAAGCCGATGAACGCGACAGTGCAGCCGAGGCGCAGGCCGAACAAGACGACTGTGAAAACCAAGAGGAAGCGCAAAAGATAACTCGCGCCAGCAGCAACTTCAGTCGTATCCACCCGTCGATGCCCAAGCCCACATCGCCCTACGCGGAGGACGCGCCGTCTCGGGTACGTGCGGGTATCGCCGCCGCCGGCAAGCTGCAACAAATGATGCCGGCTTACGTGGCGGCGCTTGGCGAAAGGCAAAATACCGCGCTGCGACTGATCGATTTTCTGGCTGATCGCGTGGCGGATTTTTGCGGCGATTCCGCGGTGTTGTCGCAGGGTTGCTGGGAGCTCACGGTGCTTCTCGACCCCGCGATATTGCCCGCTACCAGGCTGCAGATAAGGCTTTCGTATTTCGACTTGCACCTTCGGTTCGAATGCCGTAACGCTGGCGAAAAACAGCTAATCTTAGATCATAGCGACATATTAAAGTCTCGCCTCGAAGTACTGCTGACAAGTCAGGGCGTGGCCCGTGATATTGAAATTCAGATTGTACGAAGTATCGCCGACTGACTTACCTAGAACCAAGATAATATGGAAATCACGTCTCAGCCTCCGCTTGTAAAATATCACGGCACGCATCACACCGGGACGGCGGCGGTGCATCCGCTCCCCGCCAGCCGCGCCCTGCCCTGCCTGACTCCGAGTGCCGCCAGCCTGTCGCGTCTACTCAACGACGAGCGTCTGATCAAATGGCTGCACCATAAACTTGGTGTGACCGAGTGGCAAGTTTCCCCGGTGGTGAAATTGCGCGACCCGGCCTGGATCGAATTTTCGCTGGGCTCGGCGCGCGCCGTAGCCGGAATCGATTTGGGTCGTCATCCGGCGCTCGCCGCGGTTGCACATTCCGCACGGCATGCGAATCCTCACTCGGGTGACGATGCCGCATTACGCCATGCCGTAGCCGCCATCTTGCTGGCTCCCTTGCTCGAACGTATGGAAGCCATCGGTTTGACCGGCGTGCGCGCGGGTTCGGTACACCGTGGCGGCGAATCGGGCGAAACCCAGCCTTGCGCTTCCCTCGCCTTTCGTATCGGAGAGCAACAATTCGAATGTGTGCTGGCCAGCGTGGACCAGGGCTGGATCGATGCGCTGGAACAGTGCGTGATTTCGCAAAACGTGCCATGCAGCCAACATATCAGTGCGATCAAGGTTCCGGGACGGCTGCAGATCGGCGCGCGTAGCTTCAGTTTGGTTCAACTGCGCACGGTGCGTGTCGGCGATATTTTATTAAACGCGCTCTATCCCGAGGTGCACGAGCTTTTCGGCACCTCGGACACCTTAATCCAGGTCCGCGCCAGTTGGGGCGCAACCTACGGCCGACAACTCTGTGCCATGGTTCAGGCAAGTCGCCACAAGCTGGTTTTTTCAGGAGATCCCGTGATGACATATGAAACCGATCAAGATGTTGCGCTGGCTAGCAACACCATGGTTGCTACCGAGCTGCCGATAGATATCAACGAACTGAATTTGCCGGTCAAGTTCGAACTCGATACGGTTTCGTTGCCGGTGGTGCAATTGTCGGCGTTGCGCCCCGGTTATGTGGTCGAGTTGCCGGTCACCGTCAATGCCGCCCGGATCCGTTTGACGGCATACGGTCAGATGATCGGCCTGGGCGAGCTGGTGACGGTGGGCGAGCATCTCGGCGTGCGTGTTTTGCAAATTGCACACGGCAATGGTCCAGTTTAACGACTTTACCGGCCTGCTGATCGCCGTGCTGGCGATCAGCCTCATTCCCTTCATTGCGATGGTGGTGACTTCTTACGCCAAAATCGTCGTGGTGCTGGGCTTACTACGCAATGCCCTCGGCGTACAACAGGTTCCGCCGAATATGGTGCTCAACGGCATCGCCATCCTGGTATCGCTGTACATTATGGCGCCCGTCGGGATGCAGGCAATGGACATCATGCAGCATGAACGTTTGCCGACCGAAACTTCGCAATTGATGATCGCGGCATTTTCGGCCTCGGAAGAACCGTTCCGGCAGTTTCTGGTGCGCCATACTCATGAACGCGAAAAACGTTTCTTTCTGCGCTCGGCCTCGGTGGTATGGCCCAAAGCCATGGCGGATCAATTGCGTGAAAACGACCTGATCGTGCTCGCGCCCGCCTTCACCCTCACCGAAATGACCGATGCATTCAAGATCGGCTTCCTGCTCTACATTTGTTTTATTGTGGTCGATCTGATCATCGCCAACGTGCTGATGGCGATGGGCTTGAACCAAGTGCAGCCGACCAACGTCGCGATTCCCTTCAAGCTGCTGCTGTTTGTAGTGATGGATGGATGGTCGGCACTGATACATGGCCTGGTTTTGACCTACCGCTGAGGACCTGACATGGAAGTCGAAACGCTAGTTAGATTGACCACCGAGGGCATGCTGCTGTGCTTGTATGTGTCGCTTCCGATCATCGGCATCGCGGCGCTGGTCGGTTTGGGAATTTCATTTATCCAAGCTATCACCTCGCTGCAAGATCACACCATTTCTTTTGCGGTCAAGCTGATCGCCGTGATCATCGGGCTTGCCATATTGGCCCCTTGGGGTGCGTCTTCCGTGCTGAATTTTGCCAATGAAATCATGGCCGCGGCGGTGCCGTCATGAGTTCCGTCGACCGCACCAGCGACAGTAGCTCACATCAGGCTATCGACGAAGCACGCCTATGGCACGCGGATTCGAACACCGAAAAAAATTCCGAGGAGGGCGGCCGGTCCAGCACCAAAACCGGCCCCTTCATGCGCAATGGAGCGCGCTTCGCGGTTGGCTACGGAACTTTTGTCAGCCGCCCGCTCGGCACCAACGCCAAACATTTTTTAAATAAGCTGTTGCGCCGCCCGCTCAATTTTTCGCGGCAAATCGGCCGCAAAGGCCTGGGCGCTTCACATATTCACGGATTCCATCATCGCATCGAAGAATCGGATCATGGCGACGGCCACTCCCACGAAGGCAAGCAACATGAGCACCAACAGGGTCATCATGGCGAAGATAAACGCCGCCGGCCGCCGATCAAAATACAACTCGGGAAAAGTATTGCGCCCGCCGCTTTCCGCCATAGCTTGAGCGAAGCGGCACAGTCGAGCGAAGGCTCAGCGGATGCCGAAGAAACCATGCGTAGCGCCTGGACCCGCAATTTTTCCGCTATCGGCGACACGCTGGCAAGCGACCCGCAAGCCTCGCTCACGGCCCCCGTACTCGGCAGCTTCCTCGATTTGCTGCACGCGCGCCTGGGTAATCCCTTGATGCAAAATGGCATCAAGCAGATGGGCTTGCCCGGAGTCAAACAGCAACTGCTGGCGGCGGAAGACGAGTCCGGCCCAAAAAAATCCGGCGCACCGGTTTCAAACCCGCGGATGAAAACCCATAACCTATTGGGTCCTTTATTTTTATTGCAATTCGAACGGCCCTATACACCCAAGCAAATTCCCTTGGCCGCCAATCGTCTCCAATGCGGTTTGCTGGCA